>Ga0209536_100000414_pt1 | contig 68660 bp, 59 predicted proteins | sample DeeMarSeWOR28_12_FD_187461 | JGI IMG/M metagenome (GOLD analysis project Ga0209536, IMG submission 187461) | Marine sediment microbial communities from White Oak River estuary, North Carolina - WOR-2-8_12 (SPAdes) (version 2) | ecosystem: Environmental > Aquatic > Marine > Intertidal zone >...
TGAGCTTCGGTGTAGTAGATCCTCGGTCTGCGCTCCATTGCAACATCCTCCCTCTCTCGTCAGAGAATAGAATGTTGCGATGACCGGTTGAAACCGCAGTGAAGCGCGTATTCACGATTGACATGGAGATCCGCGCGGATACTTGAGACGGGGCATCCCGCAACCGAAACAGCAGGATGCTGGCGGCGATTGCTGTGTCCTTAAGGCGCCAGCCGACAGGGCCGATTACCGCCTTGTCAAGAGTTCAATTCGTTTTGCAATCAACTCTCGCCTCTGTTTGCGCGAGATCTCCGGGAATGTCGAAGATTCCCAAGTGTGATAGCAAAAGAACAACATCGTCCGCATGTCAGCATCGTCGCCCGTGAACCCAAGCTCGCAGAATGTGTCACGGAGAAAGCTCAGTCGAAGGCGGTTGACTTTTCTCACCGCTCGCGCGGCCTCCGCATCCTTCAATGCCCACTGACGGATCGCCATGTCGTAGCGCCCCAGGTCATATTTGTGAACCATCTCGGCGGTCTTTGTCAGGCGTTTCTTCGGCTCAAGGGCCAGCAAGTCCGCGTTGGCGGTAACTGTCTCGGTGGACTCGTGGACCCAGTAGTCGAGCAGTTGGCGCAGCATTTCGTCGCGGCTCTTAAAGTGCCAGTAGAAGCCGGCCCTCGCGATTCCCAACGCTTGAGCGAGGCGCTCCACTTTGACACCTGAGACCCCTCTTTCACTCAGGTACTTGAGGCCCGTTTCGAGCCATTCCCGTTTGGAAACGCCGCGATGAGTTTTCTTCGTGTCCATGCCAAAAATAATACATAGGAATCAGGGAAATAGCTAGACGCTCTCGTATAGACATCATCGACTAAACGCATACGTCTAGACAGGTACGTGTAGTAATGATATAAACTAAGCGTCCAGCTGGGACATAGAAATGATGACCAAGTTTGCTTGGTTGTTGATGGGCATTGGCCGCCCCCGGTTGGTGACGTCAAACGCCGATACCGACGGCCGCAAAGTTATGTACTTCCATACTTGTGCTTGACTTGGTGTCCCTTTCCACCCGAGGTAGGAGCAAGACAAATGAGAACACCAAAGATTCTGATGACAGCGGTTTTCACCTTTGGGCTAGCCGCAGGGCTGTATCTTGCGAATCATGAGGTAACGGTGATTTCGCCCGTAGCGGCGCAATCCGAGAAAGACAAACCGGAAATCTCTCCAGTGCTCGCCCGGCCGCGCAACGCCTACTATCCGAACAGCGAGGATCTGGCCCCCGATGAAATGCGCGTGATTGCGTGCGGGACCGGTATGCCGACGACCCGTGCCGCACAGGCCGCCGCGTGCTTTCTCGTCGAACTGGGGAATGGTGACAAGTTCATCTTCGACATCGGCACCGGCTCGGCCGAGCGGATCTCGTCTCTACAAATCCCCTACGACTATCTCGACAAGATCTTCATCGGACATCTGCACGCGGACCATTTCGGTTCGCTGGGGGAAATATTCATCGGCGGCGCACTCATGGGGCGGCAGAAACCGCTTCGGGTCTGGGGGCCGAGCGGTCGCACCCCCGAGCTCGGCACGGCGTATGCCGTTCAGAAGATGAAGGAAATGTATACGTGGGACCTTGCCGGACGCGTGGGTTTGGTCGATTTCCGCGGCTACTCGGTCGAGGTCAACGAGTTCGATTACAAGGCCGAGAATGCCGTCGTCTATGAGGACAACGGGGTAACGATCCGCTCGTTTCCTGCGATCCATGCCCTCGACGGGCCTGTCAGCTTCAGCCTCGAATGGAACGGGCTGAAGTTCGTTTTCGGGTCCGACAGCTATCCCAACAAATGGTTTGTGAAGTATGCCAAGGATGCGGATCTTGTCGTACACGAGTGTTTCGTCGCAGTTCCCGATCTCGTGAAGAAGATGGGATTCACACCGGAGCAGGCCTTGACCGTAGGCACACAGATTCACACCGCCCCGGAGGCCTTTGGAAAGCTGATGCAGGAAATCAAGCCGCGCATGGCGGTCGCCTATCATTTCTTCAAGGATTTCGACACCACGGCGCAAGTCAACGATCGCATCCGTACCACCTATGATGGACCGTTGAGCCTCGCGGAAGACTTCATGGTCTGGAACATCACCAAGGACGACATCCGGGTACGGATGGCGATCGTGGAGGAAGCCACGTGGGCGCCGCCATTGGTGAACAAGCCGGAACTTCCTCAGAAGGATGACAGGGAGAAGTACGGCAAGGAGATGGGCGTTCCGGTCGAATCAATGGGTTATTCCGATTTCGTGAAGGAGGGCCGGTGGGGTGAAGTCGATGAGGCGCTGCGCGGCGTCTATAAAGAGGCCAGCGAAGTGCTCGGACGTGAGTTTCCCTACCCGGCAGACGAAAAAGCCAAAGACAAGTGATTGTCAGGCTGGAACTCTACGAGGAAGCCGGCAAGGCGGTCGGCCGAGAGTTCCCGTACCCTGAGACAAAATATCGGGAAGGCAGCGGCATGCATAGTGAGTCGTACGGTGTTCGAGGGAAGGCGATGAAGGTTCTCGGGGCGTTTCTCCCCGTGCTCGCGATCGGCTCGTCGCTGTGCGTCGGGCCGGCACGCGCCCAGAACGGCGGTGACCTCGCCAAACAGTCGCAGAACCCGCTCGGGACGGTGATCAGCCTGCCGTTCGAGAACAACCTGCTCTTCAATATCGGCCCCTCGGAAAAGACCGGTTACGTGCTGAACATGAAGCCGGTCTATCCCGTGCGCATCGGCGACTGGAACATGATCAACCGCTTCGTCGTGCCGGTCTTGTACAGCGAGGGCCAGGATGCGCCCGTGCCGCCGCCGGCCGACTTCGATTTAGGTTACGGCTCGGTCAATCTCGACAAGGTAACCGGTAGCGCTTTAGGGCTGGGTGATATTACCTGGCAGCCCTTCTTCGGCCCGGCCAACCCCGGCAAGGTCATTTGGGGAGTAGCTCCGGTTTTAGTCATGCCCACGGCGACCAACGACCGCTATGCGAGCGATAAGTGGTCGGCCGGTGTCGGAGCGGTCGGCCTGACGATGCCCGGCAAGTGGGTAATAGGCGTGCTTGCGCAGAACGTCTGGTCGTTTGCCGGCAAGAGCAGCGCGCCGGACGTGAACAAGTTTCTTTTCCAGTACTTCGTTAACTATAACCTCGATGACGGCTGGTATCTCACGTCGACGCCCGTCATCACCGCCAACTGGGACGCCTCGAGCGGCAACAAATGGACCGTGCCGTTCGGCGGCGGCGCGGGCCGCCTGGTGCGCTTCGGCAAGCAACCCGTCGATTTCAAGCTGGCGGCGTACTGGAATGCGGAGCGTCCAGCGAACGCGCCGAATTGGAGCCTGCAATTTCAGGTGAAGTTTCTTTTCCCGAAATGATTGCGTACCGGTTGAGGAAGCCATGAAACTGAAATCAGTTTGGAGGAGTTTAGGAGTCTCGGTCGGAACAGCCTTGGCGCTCGCCTTTGGCGCCGGCGCGGCGTGGGCGGAGGAGAAAAAATCAGGCGAGTGGGAATACGAGCTCGCGCCGCTCTACCTGTGGGGCATAAGCATCGACGGCTCAACCCGCGTGGGACCGGTCACCACGCCGCTCGACGTCAAGTTCAAGGACTCCGTCTCGGACCTCTCGGGCGTCTTCACCTTTCACTTCGAGGGCAAGAATCCGCGCTGGGGCTATTACGTGGATTTTTCGTACGTCAAGCTCACGCCCAAGTCACAGCTGCCGACCGGCCAGACCGTGTTCGTGGACTTTCGCAATCCGCTGATCGAGGGCGCAGGCCTTTACCGGCTCGGCGAGGCTGGCCGCTCGCCCTGGTGGCTTGTGGGCGGGCTGCGCTACATGAGGATGGACATTGATGTCACCGGCATCCCCTCCCCGCCGCTGCCCTTCAGCGCCGTGAGCGTCAAAGAGGACATTACCGATGCCTTCCTCGGTGCCCGTTACCAAAACAAGCTCTCGCAGCGCTGGGATTTCATGGGGCAGGCCGATATCGGAACCGGCACCTCCGACTTGGTGTGGTCCGCGACGCTTCTATTCAATTATCGCTTCACCAAGACAGTGGGGGCCTACGTGGGCTGGCGCTGGCTCGACTACGACGTGGATAAGAGCGATTTCGGTTACGACGCAACCATGTCGGGACCGCTGCTCGCCGTCAACTTCCGCTGGTGAGCCACACGAAAGTCGCAAAACCCGAAAGCCAAGGTCGTTTGTGTCCGCAGTTAACGGGGGACTAATGAAGGCTGAACAATTTCCAGGCGCCGTATTCGCGCGCCTCGCGCTCACAGCGGCGCTGTTGTTGGCCGGGACATTCTGGGCGCTGCCGTCGCTCAGCGCCGACGCCATCGATCCCGACGCCGACAAGATCTTGCGTTCGATGTCGGCTTACATTGGCGGGCTTAAGGCCTTCAGCATGAATGCTGACATCGACACCGAGGTCATCATGAACGACGGGCAGAAGCTGCAACTGAGCAGCTCAGCGAACCTCGTGGTGGAGCGGCCAGGGAAGTTTCACTTCAAGAGAAAGGGCATGCTGGCCGATGCCGAGGTGAACTTCGATGGCAAGACCCTGACGCTCTATGAGAGGAATCTCAACGTCTACTTCCAGAAAGAGGTCCCTGGCACCATCGACAACGCGATTCGGGCATTGGAATTTGAAACTGGCGTGGATGTGCCGGGCGCCGATCTCCTGTTCGCTGACCCCTATGCCGTCCTGTCGCCGGGAAATTTCCGCGGTGAATATATCGGCACCGCCTTTGTCGGCGGGGTCGAGTGTCACCACCTCGCGTTTCGAAAGGACAAGGTGGACTGGCAACTGTGGGTGAAAGTTGGGCCCGAGCCGCTGCCCGTGAAGCAAGTCATTACCACCAAGTGGATGACGGGGTCGCCGCAGTTCTCGGTGCGGGTGCGGAACTGGAACGACAAGCCGCAGATCAAGCGGGATCAATTCACGTTTCGCGCGCCAAAGGGCGCCAGGAAAACCGGGGCGATTGCGGCGAACGATATGGGAGAAATCGCGGCAAACGAGGAGGCCAAGTGATGATGAAACGAATCATTCGGACTGTTGTTGCCGGAGTTCTTCTGGGCTGCGGTTTTCTCGCTGCTGAGATTGTGTTTGACAGGGTCACTGAAAGCGACCTGATTATCGAGAGCGCCCTCGCGCGCGTCGGCAGGCCCATGACGCCGGTCAGTGTCGCAGGGGTTGCGCGCCGCACGACCCGTCGAGCGATCCGCAGATCGACCATTTACGCCGCCACGCTGCCGCGGGGTTGCGCGACAGTCGTAGTCGAGGGAACGAACCTGTATCACTGCGGGACGACCTACTACCAGGCCGATGGCAAGCAGTACGTCGTGGTCTATGTCGATTGACGAGGCACGGCGAGCGCGGGCCCCGCGGCTTAAAGGGGGCGTGAATCCACGATGACTGCCCCTCTGACAGACTGGCTGCGACACCCGCTCGCCAGCATCGTTACCGGTTTCATCTTGACCGGCGTGTTGGGCACCGCGATCACCCAGCATTTTCTGGACCAGCGCGCCCAGGAGGCGCTGCAGGCTCAGCTCGCTCTTGACCGCAAGAAAGCCGTCCAGCAATTCTCGAAGCTGAATGAAGCCCGCAAGGTGCGGGCCGAGGTCCTGCTCCAGGCGCTGCGCAGCTCGAATGACGACGCGCTCAAAACCGCGAAGCAGGAGTACGAGAAGGCCTACGTGGCCTGGAGCGTAGAGCGTCAGGGCATGCTTCTTCTCTTTCGCGATTTGCTCGCCCCCGAGGACTATCAGCTGGTTCAGGCCCGCGTCCAGGAAAGCCTGGTCGAAAAGATCGTCAAGCCGATAAGGCGTTGCCTTACGGCGTCATTCGGTCATCGGGACGACAGGGCGGCAGCGGTCAGAACGCTCGAGGACTGCCGGGTCGATGAGTTGATCGAACGCTCCGGTACGTGCGGCATGGCGCTGGCAGCCGCCGTTTCCGACCTTGCCGCAGCGCACAGTGAATGGGCTTCAGCTGGACAAACGGCCGAAACGCGTAAACGGGCGCAGGACTCGATTCACAAGCACTGCCCGTAGGCGCCACGATGCGTGGAGGGGCCTTAACGTTCGCGGCGGGAAGTTCGAGCGGCGCGCAGCGGTTCAGGATGTGGCATTCTCTCCAAACCGCGATGTCGATCCAGTTTCCAAAACGTTTTGCGCTCTGGCTGCAGGTGGTCCTGATCGCCTGCCTTTGGGCAGTATCCGCGCGCGCCGACTGGATCAACCTTTCGGGCGCCGAAGTCGCGCCCAACATCGCCGAGGTCACGGTCCACGACGACCACGTCAAGGTCGTGCTCGAGGCTTACGTCGGCGACCTCGAGACCTTCATCGACCTCGTACCGCCCGAGTGGCTGAAGCAAGCGCGCAGCGACCTGCCGCCGCAGGACGCGCGCATGCGGCGCTTTGCCGAGCGCGGCCTGCGCATCACGACGGACAGCGGCGAGCGTCTGCAGCCCGAACTGCTGCTTGTCGAACCGCGCCTGCGCGTCGACCGGCGCTCGCCGTTCGCAGGAATGGTTCTTCCCTTCACGCGCCAGCGCGCACCAGAGCCCCCGGCAGACAAGCGGGTGCTGTACGCCGAGCTGAAGTACCCCTTCCGCGGCGAACCCAAAGCCCTGCTGTTCACGCCGCCGAGCGGCGCGGACGGGCGCCCGAAGGTCTCGATCGGCTTCATCGTCTACCACAAGACGGTGCCGGTGATCGATTTCCGCTACCTCAGTGCGCCGGCACGCCTCGCGCTCGACTGGAACGATCCCTGGTACTCGAAGTTCGACAACCCGAACCTCAGGCGCCATCACCGCGACGCGATGATGTCGTTCCTCTACGTCGAGCCCTACGAAGTGCGCCACGAAATCCTGACCCGCGTGAAGGACCTCGAGCAGTGGATGGATCTCGGGCTGCGCGGCAAGCGCTACATCGAGCCCGACGAGCTCGAACCGCTCAAGCAGCGCATCGGTGAGTTCCTGCTGGCACGCAACCCGGTGCGCGTCGACGGCCGCAACCTGAAACCGATCCTCGACCGGACGAATTACGTGCAGGTCGGCCTGTTCGGCATCCGCCTCGTCGAGCGGCCGCAGCGCCTCGAGATTACCGGCGCGATGGTGGGGGTGATCATCACCTACCTGACGGACGCCCTGCCCAAGGAAGTGACCGTCGACTGGGATCTGTTCACGCCGCGCATTCAGCGCGTGCCCGCATTCTCGATCGACCCGGCGGGCCCGCTACCGACCTTCGTCACCCCCGACGATTCCCGGCACCGCTGGCAGAACTTCCTCAAGAACTACACGCCGCCGACCGTCGTTGCCACCGCAGTCGAAGGCAGCCTGCCGATGTTCACGCTTCCGCTGGCGAGCCTCGTTTGTGTCCTGGCACTGATCGCGCTGACCTGGGCCACACTGCGACGCGCGCGCCGCGCACGCCCGGTGCGCGTCCAGGCGATCGCCTGTCTCGTACTCGTCGTGGCCGCGGTGGCGCTCTATCCAGTGGCGCAGATTTCGATCGCGCGCCCCGCACTGACCGCGCCGCCGCTGGAAGACGCGCAGGCCCAGCGCGTGCTCGCCAGCCTGCTGAGGAACGTCTATCGCGCCTTCGATTTCCGCGCCGAGAGCGACGTGTACGACAAGCTCGCGATCAGCGTCAGCGGGGATCTGCTGGCGGACATCTACCTGCAGAACCGCCGCTCCTTCGCCATCCAACGGGCGGGAGGCGCCCAGGCCAAGATCAAGTCTGTGGAGATCCAGGAAGCCGTCGCCGAGCGTCTGGACGACCGACCCTTGGCCTACTCGATCAAGGGGGACTGGGCGGCGCAGGGAACCGTCGGTCATTGGGGTCATGTCCACACCCGCCGTAACCGCTACGACGCCGTGGTGACGGTGGAGGCCGTCGACGGTGTCTGGAAGATCACCGATCTCGAGGTGCTGGAGGAACAGCGCGTGGACCCGACCCAGGGTCCCGGCGCCGGGACAGCCGCCGCTGCGCTGACGACAAAGGATTCCGAAGACCGATGATCCGAATCGATTCCGTGGATTTCGCCTACCCCGCCGCGGAGTTCCGCCTGCGCGTTCCGGCGTTTCACGTCGCACCCGGAGAGAAGGTCGCCGTCATCGGCCCGAGCGGTTCCGGCAAGACGACCCTGTTGAATCTGGTTGCCGGCATCCTGGTCCCCCAACAAGGGCGCGTCGACTGTGCCGGTGTCGCGGTCAGCGCCCTCAGTGACCGGGAGCGGCGCGACTTCCGCATCAGTACGATCGGTTTCGTATTCCAGGACTTCGAGCTACTCGACTATCTCCATGTCCTCGACAACATCCTGCACCCCTACCGCATCACGGGCGCATTGCGGCTGACCGGCCAGGTCCGGGCGCGCGCCGCCGAGCTGGCGCGCCAGATGGGCATCGGCGACAAGCTTCGCAGGCGCGTCGATCACCTGTCGCAGGGCGAGAAGCAACGGGTCGCAATCTGCCGGGCGCTGCTCCCCTCGCCTAGGATCGTGCTGGCCGACGAGGCAACGGGCAACCTGGATCCGCGCAACAAGGGGCATATCCTGGAACTGCTGTTCGGGAGCGTGGCCGCTCATGATGCCACGCTGCTGGCGGTCACCCACGATCACGAGCTGCTGCCGCATTTCGACCGCGTCGTGGATTTCGGCGACTTCAGATCGGCCGCATGACCAGCAGCTTCTACATCGCCTGGCGATACCTGACCTTCAACAAGGTCCGCACCGCAACGCTGATTGCCTGCGTCACGCTCATCGCCGTCGTACCGCTGGCGCTGGAGGTGCTGCTGGCCGAGAGCGAACGGCAGCTGCTGTCTCGCGCCGAGTCGACGCCGCTGTTGCTCGGCGCGAGGGGTAGCGCGCTCGACCTGGTGATGAACGGCCTGTATTTCGACGACGAGGTCCCGGAACTGGTATCCATGGCCGCGGTGAACGCGGTGGAGGACTCGGGCCTGGCCATGCCGATTCCACTCTATGTGCGCTTCCATGCCCGGCGACTCCCCATCGTCGGTACGACACTGGATTACTTCGATTTCCGCGGGCTGGCAATCGCGCGGGGTCGCCAGCTGGCGCTTCTCGGCGAGGCCGTCATCGGCGCCGGTGTGGCGGATCGCCTCGACATCACGGCAGGTGACACTCTGCTGTCGTCGCCCGAGACGGTGTTCGATCTTGCCGGCGTCTATCCGCTCAAGATGCGGGTCGTCGGCGTTCTGGCGCGTTCCCACACGCCGGATGACCTGGCGGTCTTCGTCGACGTGAAAACGGCCTGGGTCGTGCAAGGTCTGGTGCACGGGCACCAGGACCTGACCCGGCCGAAGGATCCCACGGTGGTGATTGACCGCACGGAGGCCAATGTCGTCGCCAGCGCCAAGCTCGTCGAATACACGGAGATCACCGCGGAGAACGTGGACAGCTTCCATTTTCATGGCGATCCGGATCAGTATCCGCTGAGCGCCGTCATCGTGGTGCCTGAAGACGACAAGTCGGGGACGATCCTGCGCGGGCGTTACCTGGAGGGCGAGCGCCTGTACCAGCTGGTGGTGCCCGGAACCGTCATCGACGGACTGCTGGCCAACATCTTCCGCATCAAGAACGTGCTCGATGCGGTCATCCTCGTCGTCGGTATCGCCACGGTGCTGGCGTTGACGCTGGTGTTCGCCTTGTCGGTGCGCTTGCGCCAGCGGGAGATCCGCACGGTGTTCCGCATCGGCGGAAGCCGGTTGACGGTCGCGCGGCTGGTCGGTGCGGAGATAGCTATTGTCTTGGCAGCAAGCGCGATCCTATGCGCGGTGGTGACGCTCGCCGTATATCAATACAGCGGCGATCTAGTGCGTGCCCTGTTCGTCAGGTAGCAAGGCATGTGAGACAGGAGGAGACAACGATGGGTCTTCGGTCTTGGCTGACGGTGTTTGTGGCCATTGTTTCGTTGGGCTGGTCGCTGAGCAGCGCAGGCGAGCGTCTGGTGGTCTATGCAGTGAACTACCCCTTGCAGTATTTCGCGCAACGTATCGCCGGCGAATTCGCGGAGGTGGTCATGCCGGTGCCGCCTGACATGGATCCGGCGTTCTGGCAGCCGGATGCCGCCATCATAGGCGACTTCCAGCGCGCCGATCTCATCCTGCTCAACGGTGCCGGATATGCGAAGTGGGTCAGCCGCGTTTCGCTGCCCCGGCGCAAGACGGTGGACACCTCGGCGGGCTTCAGCGAGCGCTACATCGACACGGAGGGAAGCCAAACGCACAGCCATGGGCGCGAGGGCGACCACTCCCACGCGGGCACCGCGTTCACGACCTGGCTCGATTTTCACCAGGCGGTCGAGCAGGCCAGGGCGGTGCGCGATGCCCTTTCCCGCCTGGCGCCGGAGCGTGGCGATATCTTTGCCGACAATTTCCTCGACCTCGAACGCGATCTACTCGATCTCGATACCAGGCTGGCGGCGATCGTCGCCCGGGAACCCGACAAACCGCTGATCGCGTCGCATCCCGTCTATCAGTACCTGGTGCGACGCTACTCGCTCAACCTCGAAAGCGTGATGTGGGAGCCTGATGCCATGCCATCGGAGACCGAGTGGCAGGCCCTCACGGAACTGCGGGAAGGTCACCCCGCCGTCTGGATGTTTTGGGAGGACGAACCCAGCGCTGAAAACCGCCAGCGCCTGCTCCAGCTCGGTGTTCAAAGCGTGGTCTTTGATCCATGCGCGAACCGCCCGCAAACGAGTGATTTCATGAGTGTGATGTCCAACAACATCGCGAATCTGAAGCGGGTGTTCGTTCAAGAAATCAAAAACTAGGATTGCTGAATCGTTCGATGGCTGGGGATAAACCGCCTATAACCGCGGGCGGGATTGAATAGGCAGTCGACCCCGGCTTCGGGTCCGCTTCCTCCAGCTTTCCGCTCGTTATCGCTCTGCCTGCCTGGCGATGCTGGCGTTTTCAGCTGGAAGGGCTTGGCGGGGCTGTAATAAAGGCCGGGCGGGTGTCAAATAATTGACATGCACCACAATTGCCCCGTGATATACGGGATTGGGAACTGACCGCCCCCCTCGCGCCGGCCGTTCCCCCCATCCCCCCTTCTGCCATCCGCCCGGAGAATTGCAACGCTTTTGGCGCCACATCACCAGCGCGAGGGCAAACAGCGAGCCGAACGAATTAGCCACGCATAGTTTCCATACATTCCATACATCCCGCCCCGTTCCCGGGTGCGAACATGCTGTGCAGCAGACGGGTTGAATGCTACGTCCAGTATCGCGCCCCGACTGCGGGGTGTCGGGGGTCGGCGCAAGTCCTAGCTCGAGATGGCGGTCACTATGACGGCTCGGTGGCCGGCGCGGCGTTATATGGGGGTAGTTACGTGGGTAGAGTGGAGTGTCTTATTTATTATTATTTAATATCAACGAGGTGTGTCGTTTTATGGCGGAGAGGGTGGGATTCGAACCCACGATACGCTCGCGCGTATACCGGTTTTCGAGACCGGCCCATTCAACCACTCTGGCACCTCTCCGGAACTTCAACGGCTACTACTTCCGCAGGGAAACCGGAACCGGTTTTGGCTCCGGCCGGCCCCAGGCCTTAACCTGCCCATTGGAGATGCCAAGGGGCACGTTAGCCTGCGCCGCAACAAGCCGGCTTACATTGATCGCTTCACTTCGTTGCGCCAATCCTTCGATGCCGGCTTGTTGTCGAGACCGGCCCATTCAACCACTCTGGCACCTCTCCCGCGTGAAGGCGCGATTCTATCAACGCACGCCGTGCACGCCTAGCTGCTTCTGATGACGCGGGTTTCACCCATGTACGACCGCAGCACTTCCGGAACAACGACGCTGCCGTCGCTTTGCTGATAATTTTCAAGTATGGCGACCAGCGTGCGGCCCACGGCGAGGCCCGAGCCGTTCAGCGTGTGCACCAGCTCGTTCTTCCCTTTCTCGTTTCGAAACCGCGCCTGCATGCGGCGCGCCTGGAACGCCTCGAAGTTGCTGCATGATGAAATTTCGCGGTAGGTCTTCTGCGCCGGCAGCCAGACCTCGATGTCGTAAGTTTTCGCAGCCGAGAACCCCATGTCGCCGGTGCAAAGCGTGACGACGCGGTATGGCAAGCCCAGTTTCCTCAGAATGTTCTCGGCGTGCCCCGTTAGCTCCTCAAGCCCGTCATACGACTTCTCGGGGTGGGCTATCTGGACCAGCTCGACCTTGTCGAATTGGTGCTGCCGGATCATGCCGCGCGTGTCCTTCCCGTACGAGCCCGCTTCGCTACGAAAGCACGGTGTGTGGCACACAAACTTGAGCGGGAGCTGGTCGAGCGCCAGGATCTCGCCGCGCACGATGTTGGTGACCGGCACCTCCGCGGTGGGAATCAGGTACCACTTGCGTTGCTGCGCGGCCCCAGCGTCGCCTGCAACCGCCTCGGGCGTCGTTTCGCCTGCCGCTACACCGAAACCGACCTGGAACAGATCGCTTTCGAACTTGGGCAGCTGCCCTGTGCCTGCCATCGACAGATCGTTGACGATATACGGCGCATAAATCTCCGTGTAACCGTGCTCACGCACGTGAGTGTCCAGCATGAAATGGCCAATCGCCCGGTGCAGCCGCGCGATTTCCCCTTTCATCACCACGAATCGCGCGCCGCTGATCTTGGTTGCCGCATCGAAGTCGAGGCCAAGCGGCACGCCCACATCCACGTGGTCCTTGACGGTAAAATCAAAAGCGTGCGGCGCCCCGAACTTTCGCACCTCAACGTTCTCATCCGCTGATTTTCCGACCGGCACACTCTCGTGCGGCACATTGGGAACGTCAAGGAGAAAATCCGAAAGGCTCGACTGAATCGTCTCGAGCTCGCGCTCCAGCGCTTTGAGGCGATCGGCCTGCGCGTTGACCTCGGCGATCAGGGCCGAGGCATCTTCCTTCCTGGCTTTCAGCTGCCCGACCTGTTTCGACAGCTGGTTGCGCCTGGCCTGCAGCTCCTGCGTCTCCGTCTGAACCGATTTGCGCTTCGCCTCTAGCGCCTCGAAGCACGCGACGTCGAGCTTGACACCGCGCTCGGAAAGCCGCTTTGCTGCACCGGCAAGGTCACTGCGCAACAACTGTACATCGAGCATCTGGCTGGGTCTCCACGCGAATCGATTTTTCGGCGCATATTATCTCGGAGATTCGGGCGCCTCGCCACTCTGCATGCGGTGAATGGTGCCGGGTGCGCCGTCAACGACAGGCCAACACTAAGAGCTGTTTAAAAAAACAACACAACCACGGAAACACACGGAAGCACACGACAATTGTTGCTCTCCTGCAGCGTAGCCCCTGGCTGAGGTCTTCGCCCGTGTAATTGCGCGTGATTCCGTGGTTAATGATCCTCTGGTTTCGCGGGTTTTTGAGATACGTTCTACTTCTTCTCGGGCTTGCGGCCGCGTCGCGCTTTCAGATCGAGGGCGCGCAACCCGTCGAGCCTCTCCCGTATCCGCGCCTCGAGGCCATGGTCAGTGGGTTGGTAAAGATACGGGGGCTCCATGCCTTCCGGAAAATATTGCTCGCCGGCGGCGTACGCATCCGGCTCATCGTGCGCATAGCGATAACCCTGGCCGTAACCGAGCTCCTTCATGAGCCGCGTCGGTGCGTTGCGCAGATGCGCGGGCACCGGCCGCGATTTATCCTGGCGCACGAGTTCCTGCGCCGCCCCGAAAGCACGGTACGCCGCGTTGCTCTTGGAGGCCACCGCCAGATAGATCGCGGCTTCCGCCAGCGCGAGCTCGCCTTCCGGAGATCCCAGCCGCTCATAGGTTTCGCAGGCATCGAGAGCCATGCGCAGGGCGCGCGGATCGGCGAGACCGATATCTTCGATCGCCATGCGCACAAGCCGGCGCGCCACGTAAAGCGGATCAGCTCCCCCATCGAGCATTCGAATCAGCCAGTAGAGAGCCGCGTCCGGCGCCGAGCCCCGCACGGATTTGTGCAGGGCGGAGATCTGGTCGTAGAACTCGTCGCCGCCCTTGTCAAAGCGGCGAAGCCGCTGGGCGAGCGTGTCGCGCACGAACGCCTCGTCGACCTCGTGGCGGCCCGCCTCGCCCGCGGCGATACCGATCTGCTCGAGCATGTTGTAGAGGCGCCGCGCATCGCCATCGGCGAAGCCGATGACGATCTCACGCGCCCGATCGCTGAAAACGAGGCCGTCGAGCGCTTCGCCCCGGGCGCGGTCGAACAACGCACCGAGCTCGGCTTCGGTCAGCGGCTGCAGCACGTAGACAGCGGCCCGCGACAGCAGCGCGCTATTCACTTCGAATGAGGGGTTCTCGGTTGTCGCGCCGATAAAGGTGAGGAGGCCCCGCTCGACGTGAGGCAGGAATGCATCCTGCTGCGCCTTGTTGAAGCGATGCACCTCGTCCACGAACAGGATAGTCTGCCGCCCGGCCTGCTGCAGGCTCAACTCCGCGCGAGCCACTGCGTCTCGAATGTCCTTCACGCCGGCGAGCACAGCCGAAATGGCAATGAAATCGGCGTCGAACGCATTCGCGAGCAGGCGTGCAAGCGTCGTCTTGCCCACCCCAGGCGGCCCCCAGAGAATCATCGAGTGGGGCTTTTTCGCCTCGAACGCGAGGCGCAGCGGTTTCCCCTGCCCCAGCAAATGGGATTGCCCGACAAACTTGTCGAGCACCAGAGGCCGCAACCGCTCCGCCAGCGGCGCATCAGGCGTCCGCTTCTGAAACAGATCATTCACGTATGACGTCCGACCCTTCGGGTGGCGTGAAACGGAACCATCCCGGGGGAAACTCGCGGTTGCGCTCCATTACAGAGAACTTGATGATCGTGACTTGCCCGAACTGATCACGCAGCTCCATCGCTTCGAGCCCGGCCTTGCCGAAGCCCAGGCGAATCCGCTCGAACACCGTGTCCCGGGCCTTGGGCACGGCCTCGAGCCAATCGAGGCCCTGCTCGCGCCCCACCGCGGATAGCGTATAACTTTGCTCGATCTCGTTACTCCCCGAGAGCAGGGCCGCCGGGCTCGCGCCAAGCGCGCCTTCAAGCTTGCGCACGGTCACCTGATTGAGATCCTTGTCGTAGATCCAGAGCCGCGCCCCGTCGCCGACAATGATCTGCTCATAGGGCTTGTCGTACTCCCAGCGGAACCGCCCGGGCCGCGCGAACGCCATGCGCCCCGTCGACTGCTGCAGCAGCTTGAGATCCTTGTCGAGCACTAACTGCGCAAATTGCGCCCGCGCCGTCGTCGTGCTCCGCAGCAGCGCCTTCAGCTCCTCGACCGAGGAAGCCCCGCTTGCACCGGGAAGGAGCAAGGCGATCAGAAAGAAGAAGAGATTTTTCATCAGAATTTCTTGACGCGCTCGATCTCTGAAATGCGCCCGCCACGCAGCCTCACCACGGTCGTGTAAGGATCGGCCACGGTGGGAAAATAATAGAAGCTCTGGACCGCATAATCCCAATAGCTTTCCACGGTTTCATGGTCGGGTCGCCCGGCCCGCATGAGCAGCTCGCCCTCCGTCATCCCGCGCTCGAGGCGAATGAACGTGTCGAACGCCATGCCACGCACCGGCACCGCCGAAGCATAGGCGCGCGGTACCGGCACGGGTATGACCTGAACCGCGGGCCCCTGCGGGCGGCCGCGCGTCTCGGCCTCGCGGGGCTTTGCGACCTCACCACCCGTCTCGATGACGCCGCGCGGCTCCGTATCGACCGGCGTGGCCCGAACATTTTCGGGCGGTTTTTGGCCGTAGTTGGTGATGCCCTTTTCGTCCACCCACTTGTACGCCTCGGCCGCATTGCACGCGGTCGCCGCCACAATGAGGATGACGCCCAATGCCGCCTTCATGGTTTGTCTCCGCAATCGACACGCCTGGTTCAGGTAAGACAGCGCCATTCGGCGCGAATTCTACACCTGGCTCTAGCGCTCCTCGGAGGCGGACCCCGGCACGAGCACGTCGCGGTTTCCGTTCGACTGCATGGCCGATACCAGACCGGCCCGCTCCATCTGCTCGATGAGCCGCGCTGCCCGGTTGTAGCCGATGCGCAGGTGGCGCTGAACCAGCGAGATCGAAGCCCGCCGCGTTTTGAGAACGATCGCGACGGCTTGGTCGTAGAGTGGGTCCGACTCGGCGTCTCCCGCCTCCAGCCCCCCCTCCCCGTTCGCCTCGGCCTCCGGCCCTTCGAGCACGCTCTCGACATATTGCGGCCGCGCGAGCTGCTTGAGGTACTCGACGACCTTGTGCACCTCGTGATCGGCAACGAAAGCGCCGTGGACGCGCTGCGGGAAACCCGTGCCCGGCGGCAAAAACAGCATATCTCCCTGGCCGAGGAGCGCTTCCGCGCCCATTTGATCGAGAATGGTCCGCGAATCGACGCGCGCCGAGACCTGGAACGCAATGCGCGAAGGGATGTTCGCCTTGATGAGGCCCGTGATGACGTCCACGGACGGACGTTGCGTGGCAAGGATCAGGTGGATTCCCGCCGCCCGCGCTTTTTGCGCGAGGCGCGCAACCAGCTCCTCGACCTTCTTGCCGACGACCATCATGAGATCGGCAAGCTCGTCGATTACGACCACGATCAACGACATTTCGTGCAACGGCTCCGCTTCCTCGGGAACTGGGGCAAGCGGGTTGGGAATCGGCTTTTTCGCCCTCGCTGCCTCCCGCACTTTCTGGTTGAATCCCGCCATGTTGCGTACGCCAAGCGCGTTCATCAGCTTGTAGCGCCGGTCCATCTCGACCACGCACCAGTTGAGCGCGTTCGCCGCCTGGCGCATATCGGTCACCACCGGGGCAAGCAGATGGGGAATGCCCTCATACACCGACAGCTCGAGCATCTTGGGATCGATGAGAATGAGCCGAACCTGGGACGGCGGTGATTTATAGACCAGAGACAGCAGCATCGCGTTGATCGCTACCGACTTCCCGGAGCCGGTCGTTCCTGCAATCAGGAGATGCGGCATGCGCTGCAGGTCAGCCACCACGGGGTTCCCCGCGATGTCCTTGCCGAGGATCAGCGTGAGCGGGGCCGGCTGATCGGCATAGACCTGGGAGCTCAGGATCTCCGACAGGCGAACGATCTGGCGGGTCGGATTCGGGATCTCCAGGCCCATCAGGCTCTTGCCCGGAATTGTCTCGACCACCCGGATGCTCACCACCGACAGTGCCCGCGCGAGGTCCTTCACCAAATTTATTATCTGGCTGCCCTTCACGCCAACCGCCGGTTCAATCTCGTAGCGCGTTATGACCGGTCCCGGGTAGGCGGCGACAACTTTCACCTCGACGCCAAAATCGAGCAATTTTTTCTCGATCAACCGCGACGTGAACTCGAGCGTATCGGAGCTAAGAACCTCCAGGTTCCCCGAAGGCTGATCCAGCAGGTTGATTGGCGGCAGCAGCGAGTCGGGAAGATTCTCGAACAAGGGCACCTGCTTCTCGCGCTCGACCCGCGCCGACCGCGGAATCTCCATCGCTGGCGGCTCGATGCGGATTGGTTCGTGGATCTCCAGCTTCTTCAGCTTTTCCTCCACCACCTCTCCGCGCTCAATCGTCGCCTGCTCACCCGCGCGACGATCCTCCCGCTCCTCCCATTTCTGGAGTGCAAAGAGGTAGGCGCCTTCGACCCACGCGCCCAGCTGCTCGATCACGCTAAGCCATGAAACGCCGGTGAAGAGGCTCAGGCCGGCTGCGAACAGCATGAGCAGAATCAGCGTCCCGCCGGTAAAGCCCAGGGCCTGGGTCAGCCCACCGCCAACCACGGCGCCAAAGATACCGCCGGGCTCGTGCGGAAGCGCAACCTCGAGCGTGTGCAACCGCGTCGCCTCTACCCCGCTGCTGGCGAGCAGCACGATAATGAAACCGACTGCGACTAAGGCATACGACCTGCGGTCGGTTTGCGGCGCGTGCTCGATCCGGTGAAAGCCCCACCAGACGAGGGCGCCGCAGAACACCACCCACCAATATGCCGACAACCCAAAGACGTAGAGCATGATGTCGGCAAGCCAGGCCCCCACCCGGCCGCCCGCGTTATGCACGACCGACACGTCGGCGCGATGCGACCAACCGGGGTCCTGCGGGTGATACGAATAGAGAACGAGCGCGAGATAGAGGGCGAAACCCAGCAGCGCAAGCCACCAGAACTCGCGCAGCAGCGCCGCGATTTGGGGAGGCAGCGGATTATGTGCTGCGCGCGTGCTCAAAGGGTTTCTCGCTTGCCTGCCTTAGCTTATCCGATTAAGTCGCTGATTATAGACCGGAAGCGCCAAGGCGTGAACATCGGGGTCATCAATTTAACCTTGATCGCTCTTTGGCGGCTGAAACTTCGCCATCTTGCCGCGCGTTCAAAAAACAAACCCCGCGCTCGGCGGGGTTTGTCCCGAAACGACCGGCAAAACGGCTGGTTTACCGCACGACACACTCCGCGCTCAATCCTCCGGCACTGATGGTGCCGATCGTCGCGATGCCGAGTGCGAACGGCAGCTGACTCAAATTGATGCCCGGGTCGCCCGGCAGGATCACAGGCACCGAGGCTGGGTCCTTGGCGAACCCAAATTGCCCCTCGCCAATAATCTGGTCTCCGGCGCCGTTTTGCATGATGTAGCTGCCGGTGTAAGTCGTGTGGTAGACGCCCGGCTCGAGCGCCCCGCTCGTGCTGGTAACGCCTTCGCACCCGTGCACGCAATCCAGGGTATCGCCGGACGAACCGCGAATGCCAATCGTCGCAGTATTGGTCCCGATCTTGTATGCATCCTGATTGCCGCGCTTGCCGATCAACCCGGTGACCGTGCGCAGGCCGCCTTTGATCAGACGCAGGAACGAGCTGTCTTCCTGCGGACGGTCCTGCACGAAACGGAACTCCTCGACTTTCAACTGCGTGTTCGGCCGCATCGTCAACGAACTGCCGTCCACGAAGTTGATCTGCGCGTAGCTGTCGCGCTGCGTCGTAAGGACATCACCCGGGTGAACCTCCGACTTCTGCGACAGGATCCGGACGCTGCCATCGGGACGCTGCACCGACAGGGTGCCGCTAAGATGCGTGACCGTGCCCGCCGCCAACGCCGCCGTGCTCATCAGGGCTAACAACAGAAATCCCGCCTTCAGCAGGCTCAGCTTGAGAGTGTTCATGATGCCGCCTCCACTCGAGAGCGCCTGGAATGAGGACGCCCCGATAAACCCTTTGTAATCATTGCAAGTTTTATACCACAGCGGGAGGGGCCGAGGCAGTGACAAACTGCGCAACAATTGCTATTGCGCGAGGCTATAAACAGCTGACAAAACAAACGCTTAGCAAAAGCACTGGCGGCGGAAGCCGCGAAAATCAAGCTGTGCTCCGACGAAATCTCGTCGATCAGCGTCCCGTCTGGGGTTCGCGCGCAGCGTGATGGCGCGTAGAAGCGCGGCGCTGCATGGACTGCTGGTCCAGCACGAAGATCTTGCGTTTCTCCGCCCGGATGAGGCCCTTGCGCTGCAGATCCTTGACCACCCGGCTCACCATCTCTCGCGACGCACCGATCATGCGCGCGATTTCCTGCTTTGGCGGAGCGTGCTCGACCACCCATTTGCCATCCACGTTGTGCGCCATGTCGAGCAGCAACCGAGCCACCCGGCCATAGACATCGATCAACGCCAGGCTCTCGATCTTGCGGTCGGCTTCCCGCAACCGCTTCACGAGGTTGCGGATGATCAGATTGGCCAGGTCGAAATTTTCCTTGATCACCCCGGTAAAGCCGGCGCGCGACAGCCGCAGCATCTCGCAGGGCTCCAGCGTCTCGACGCTCGCCGAGCGCACCTGGTCATCGAGCAGCCCCATTTCACCGAAGAAATCGTGCGGCCCGAGGATCGAGAGAATGACCTCGTGCCCCTCCTCGTCCGGAATGAGCACCTTTACGCGTCCCGACAGTATGATGTAGAGCGCGTCGGTTTCCTCGCCGGCGCGCACAATGAAAGCGTTTCGCGGAAAGCTGCGATGCTGCACGCCCGTCAGCACCTGAGCAAGTTGCGAGTCCGAAAACAGCGAGAACAGCGGAACGCTCTTGAGAATTTGCGGGTTCAGCGTGAACTGAGCTGCCATCTTTCCCCACTCCACCTTTTTTGTTCCGCCAGGCGCCCCATGGCGCGCCGCGCGGGAAATATGCCGTATATTGCCAGAGTCAAGCGCCGCCGTCACGTCTGGACGCCTTCGGCCCGGCCTCCGAACCGCCTGGCGTGCCGCATACAGCCACTACCCCGTGAGCCCGGCGCCCGAAGTTCGCGTAAGTGCATCGAACAGGCGCATGAGACCTCCCGTCTGATCGCCAGTGCATGTACCAAAGCCGCGCGGCAACCCCTGCAACTCGACATTCGCCGGCGGGCGCTGCTAGAGTTCAGCTTCCCTTCACAAGCTGTTCACCGGTATTCGCATGACAAATCCACCAAGACACTGCCGAGTCCTCATTCTGGGCTCGGGTCCCGCCGGCTATACAGCGGCCGTGTATGCCGCCCGCGCCAACCTGAAGCCCGTACTCATCACTGGCCTTGCCCAGGGCGGTCAGCTGATGACAACAACCGATGTCGACAATTGGCCGGCCGATGCGGCCGGGGTGCAGGGCCCTGAGCTCATGGAGCGCTTCCTCAAGCATGCCGAGCGTTTCGGCACCGAGATCATTTTCGATCACATCCATACGGCAAGACTGCGGGAAAACCCCATCGCCTTGGTGGGCGACCAGAATACCTACACCTGCGACGCACTGATCATCGCGACGGGCGCGTCCGCAATGTATCTCGGCTTGCCTTCCGAGCAGAAGTTCATGGGCAAGGGCGTATCGGGTTGCGCGACGTGCGATGGTTTTTTCTACAAAGGGCAGGAAGTCGCCGTGATCGGCGGGGGCAACACGGCGGTCGAGGAAGCGCTCTACCTGACCAACATCGCCAGCCGGGTAACCCTGGTTCATCGTCGCGACAAGCTCCGTGCCGAGGCGATTCTCGTCGACAAGCTCAACGAGAGGATCTCCTCAGGCAAGGCAGAGATCCTGTGGGATCACGTGCTGGACGAGGTGCTCGGCGACAACAGCGGCGTGACCGGCATGCGCGTGAAGAGCGTCAAGACGCAAGCACTGACGGAAAAAAAACTGCAGGGCGTCTTCATCGCCATCGGGCACCGGCCCAACACGGAGATCTTCTCGGGCCAAGTCGAGATGAAAAATGGTTACATCATCACTAACGGCGGGCTCGAGGGCAATGCCACGGCAACCAGCATCCCCGGAATCTTTGCCGCGGGAGACGTTCAGGACCATGTCTATCGCCAGGCCGTCACCAGCGCGGGTACCGGCTGCATGGCAGCGCTCGACGCGCAGAAATACCTTGAAGGCCGCGGTCTGATCTAGATCGCGCGCGACGCCCCGTCATTGCGTCCAGCAACGGCGCAGCCCTCTGCCATGAAGAAGAGAGACCACAAACCCGTCGCCAACGCACCTGACGCAGATCTCTTCCGGGAGTCTGTTTCGGACGTGACTCCGCTGCGCCACGGCAAGGCCATGGTCGAGCGCCCCCGTCCGCGCCCGGTGCCCGTGCAGAAGCTACTGGATGAGCATGCCGTGCTACGCGAAAGCCTCGGGCAACAAACCGCTTGGGAAATCGGACTCGATACGGGCGAGGAACTGTCTTTTCTGCGCGATAGCATCAGCACACAAACCCTGCGCAAACTGCGGCGCGGCCACTGGGTCATCCAAGATGAAATCGATCTTCACGGGTCGACCAGCGTCGAGGCGCGCGAGCTTCTCGCGCAGTTCCTGGCGCACTGCGCGCGCCGGGGCCTGCGCTGCGTTCGCATTGTGCATGGTAAAGGGCTGCGCTCTAAGAACCGCGAGCCCGTGCTCAAGCGCAAAGTGGCCGGCTGGCTGATGCAGCGGGATGACGTCCTTGCTTTTTGCCAGGCGCGACGCCCGGACGGAGGTGGCGGAGCCGCGATTGTCCTGCTAAAAGGCAAAAGCCGATAGGCAGAAGGACGAGGGAACGCGAGGGCGCTTTTGACTTCCGCCCGATGACTTCTGACTTAAATCTAGATGGCTGCCTCGTCGGTCTCGCCAGTGCGAATTCGGATTACCTGATCGACGTTGCTGACGAAAATCTTGCCGTCCCCGATCTTTCCGGTGCGGGCGGCCTTGACGATCGCATCAATCGCGCCATCCAGCAGCTTGTCCGGGACCACGACGTCGAGCTTGACCTTGGGCAGAAAATCCACAACATACTCCGCCCCACGGTAGAGCTCGGTATGCCCCTTCTGCCGACCGAAACCTTTTACTTCGGTCACGGTCAGTCCGCTCACACCGATTTCCGACAGTGCCTCGCGCACCTCGTCGAGCTTGAACGGCTTGAAAATGGCTTCTATTTTTTTCATGGGGCCCCCTCCGGAACAATGGCGTGCGCTGTGTGCCGTAAGGATAGCACAGCCGTCTAATCGAACCGGTGGCGAAACTTGTTGGTGATGGGGTAGCGCCAGTCCTTGCCGAACCCGCGCGGGGTTATCCTCACCCCGACCGGCGCCTGCCGGCGCTTGTATTCGCTGCCGCGGACCAGCCGCACCACGCGCTCCACGTCGGCGGGCGCGAAGCCATACTCGATGATCTTCTTCGGACTGACATCGTTCTCGACGTAGGCTTCCATGATGGCGTCTAGCACAGCGTAGGGCGGGAGGCTGTCCTGATCGGTCTGATCGGGGCGCAGCTCGGCCGACGGGGCACGCTCGATCACCCGCTGAGGTATGACCGGGGAGACGCTGTTGCGATAGCGCGCCAGCCGGTAAACCATCAGCTTATTGATGTCCTTGAGCACGCCGAAGCCGCCGGCCATATCGCCATAGAGCGTCGCATAGCCGGTCCCCATCTCGCTCTTGTTTCCCGTGGTAAGAACCAGCGCTCCCGTCTTGTTGGAGAGCGCCATCAGCAAAGTGCCTCGGATCCGCGATTGCAGGTTCTCTTCCGTGACGTCAGCGGGCATGCCCTTGAACTCGCTCGCAAGCGCCGCCAGGAACGCGTCGAAAATCGGCTTGATCGTGATCTCGGTGTACCGAACCTTGAGCGCTTCCACCTCCGCCCTCGCGTCCTCCACGCTCATGCCGGCGGTGTATTGCGAGGGCATCATTACCGCGCGCACGCGATTGGCTCCGAGGGCGTCGACCGCGATGGCCAGCGTCAGCGCCGAGTCGACTCCGCCCGAGGTGCCGACGATCGCGGCTGGAAAGCCGTTCTTGTCGATGTAGTCGCGAACGCCGGTAACCAGCGCCCCGTAGACCTCGGCCTCCGTCGAGAGCTTGGGCGCGAGTTCGCCCCGCTGCGGGTCACCGTCGGTGAGCGTCACCAGTCCCAGCGCCTCCTCGAACATGGGCAACTGATGCGTGACTACACCCTCACGGTTCAACACGAACGATGCCCCGTCGAAGACGAGCTCGTCCTGCCCGCCCACCATGTTGACGTAGACCAGGGGCATCCCGGTTTCAGCCACGCGTTCGCGCATGATGTCGTAACGCACGGTTTGCTTGCCCACGTGGTACGGAGACGCATTGAGCACGAGCAGCACCCGGGCGCCGGCGTCGCGCGCCGCTCGCGGTGCCTCGGCATTCCATGAGTCCGCGCAAATGTTGATGCCCACGCGCTCGTCGCGCACAGAGCTCCTGCGACGCGCCGTGGCCGGTCCCTGCGACCCCCAGGTGTCCTCGCAAATATTGACGCCAAAGGTGACGCCGTCGATACCAAAAACAAAGGGTCTCGCGCCGGGTTCGAAATAACGCTCCTCATCGAACACCGTGTAATTGGGCAGCCGGACCTTGTCGTAGAGCCCGATTATTTTCCCGCCCTGAATGATCGATGCCGAGTTGTAGCGCTTACCCTCCTCTGCGCGGGGATGGCCAACCACCAGCGTGACGTCGCGCACGCGCGCTGCGAGCTCGCGCAGCGCCTCATCGCAGGCTTCGAGAAATTCGTCGCGCAGCAATAGATCTTCAGGAGGGTAGCCGCACAGCGCCAACTCGGGCGTTACCAGCACGTCCGCGCCCAACCGGCGCGCGCGCTCGGCAAACTCGGCGATGCGGGCAACGTTGCCCGACAGGTCGCCAACCGTCGCGTTCATCTGCCCAATCGCAATCTTCATTGCCCTAATATATCATTCGGCCGTCTCATTCCGCCCGCTCAAACGTGCCGAAAGATTTGAGAATCGAGGTCTGCGATTCGCTCGCCGGCGTGCCGGCCGACGAATGGAACCGGCTCGCGGGCGAAGACCCGTTCCTGAAGCACCAGTTCCTGTCCGCGCTGCACGAGACAGGTTGCGCCAGCGACGCAACGGGATGGGCACCCGTCTATCTTCTGTTGAAGTCGGGAGCGCGGCTTTCAGGCGCCATGCCGCTCTACGTCAAGTCTCACTCGTATGGCGAGTACGTTTTCGATTGGGCATGGGCCGATGCCTACCACCGGCATGGGCTGGATTACTATCCGAAGCTGCTGTCCGCCGTTCCCTTCACGCCGGTCACGGGCGCGCGCATCCTCGCGGGAAGCAAACGGGACCAGGATCGCCTGATCGAAGCAGCGCTCGCGCTGGCGCGCGAGCTGCGGGTGTCGTCGCTGCATTGCCTGTTTTCAAAGCCGGACGAAGCGTCTCGCATGTACGCGCACGGGATGCTCGCCCGGACCACCATTCAGTTCCACTGGACCAATCGCGGCTATGCAAGCTTCGACGAATTTCTGTCCGGGTTCAATCACGACAAGAGAAAGAAAGTCAAACAGGAACGCCGCAAGGTGCGCGATGCCGGCATTCGCTGCCGGTGGCTCGAGGGAACGGACATCACCGAACGCGACTGGGCGTTCTTCAACCGCTGCTACCGCCAGACGTATCGCGAGCACCACTCGAGCCCTTACCTCAGCCTCGAGTTCTTCTGCCGCATTGGTCGCGAGCTTCCGCAGCATCTGGTCCTCGTGCTCGCGGAGCGTGACGGCACGCCGGTCGCCGTCTCGCTGAACGTACGGAACGGACAGCGTTTATGCGGGCGCTACTGGGGCGCACTGGAATACCATCCCGCCCTGCACTTCGAGACCTGCTACTACCAGGGTATCGAATATTGCATCGCGCGCGGACTGGATGTCTTCGAGGGGGGGTCGCGAGGAGAACACAAGCTGGCGCGCGGCCTCACGCCAATTGAGACCTACTCGGCGCATTGGCTGAATCACCCAGAGTTCCTGGCTGCAGTCGAGCAGTTCCTCAGCCGCGAGACTCGCGGTGTCGGACGCTACGTCGACGAACTCAACGACCGAAGCCCGTACAAGGCGCCATCGAGCGGAGTTGCTCCGCAGCCATGACTACCTGGTGAGCGGTGAATGGATAGAACGACGAGGACGGCGTTGCGAGGTTCGCCCGCTTACGACCCACTAATGAATGACCGGCTTGATCCGCGTTTATCTGCGGCTTGAAGCAGTTTTTTTGTCGTTTTAAATAACGACCCACGAATCAAGACTCACGGGTGTCGGTCAGTCACGCCGGAAACGCGCGAAGAACTCCCATATTTCGTTGTTGGCGTCTATCACGGTGGTTCCCGGACCAAGCAGCCACCGCAGGTAGTTCTGCTGCCCTCCGGGCCAGACATGCCCGGCGCCCGTCAGCTTCCACAAAACGACCTCGGTGTGCGCGCGGCACGGTGCATAGGTGTAGCGCGTGGCTGTGTGCGCGGCATCGGCGGCGTCGAGACGCCCTTTGATCGTTGCCGTTATTTGCGCCTTGCCAGGGCAACCATCGTGCGCCACCCATTTCTCGAGCATGGTTTCGACGGGCGGATGCTGTGCACGGGTATTGGTCCACGGGAAGGCGGGCGCGAGCCCTCCGCCATAGAGCGCGCGCCCATCGTCGACGCTGTGAACGTGCATGACCGGCACGGGATTCGCAGGCCTGAAACGCCGCAGGGCCATTGCACCAGCCACGCCCGCGACGGCAGCGATGCGATCGGATGCCTCGGCAGCCAGCCGATACGCCATCATCGAACCATTCGAAAGGCCCGTGGCGTACACCCGGCTCTGGTCGATGTCGGTTCGTCGGGCAAGATCGTCGAGCACGGCCAGAACGAAACCGACATCGTCGACGCGTTTGGCCGCGGCCGAGCCACAGCACGCTCCTGCATTCCAGGTGAGCAGACGCCCGGCAAAGCCGCCAGTGCCGTTCGGATACACGGCGAGAAATCCCTTGCGCGCCGCAGTCTCGTCCATCCGCGAGTAGCGCTTCTGGATCTTGGCGTTGGCGCCGCCACCATGAAAATTCAAGACGATTGGCAACCGTCCGCCCGCTGTCGCCTGTGCCGGAACATGCACGAGATAGCTCCGGCGCAGCCCGTCATGTCTGATCGAAAACTCGTGATCGCCCGGCGCGAGCGCCGCCTGTCCCGTGGTGGCGGCAACAACCAGCGTAAACGCAGCAAAGAATTGGAGTGGACTCACGACCCGCGACTCACGATCCACCATTCACGATTCACGATTCACGATTTGCGCGTGTCCTAGTTGAGCTGGATCCGCTCGTCCCGCGGGACCTTGCCCCTGTCCAGCCAGACGACCGGATAATCAGGCGTCTGCGCAGGGAAATTCCCCCGCGCATCGGTGAAACAAGACAGGAGATCAGCCCGGAGTCAGGCCGCGGCTTCGAGACGGCCACGCGTCTCGCGGGAAAAGTCGACGTGGGTAAGCAAAGGCGCCGCGTTCCATTCGCGGCACTCCCGGACCAACGCTCGCTCGATGTCATTGCTCGCGGTTCGGATTTCCCCGGCCCCGATGTTACCGTATAGTAAAGCCTCGAAGAAAATTCCCACGCCATGAAGTTCTGCAGCCAATGCGGCGCCCCCGTGACGTTGCGCGTGCCCCCAGGCGATACGCTCGAGCGCCACGTCTGCGACGCCTGTCACGTCATTCACTACCAGAACCCGCGCATGGTCGTGGGCTGCGTCGTTGAATGGGATGACCGCATACTGCTTTGCCGGCGGGCAATCGAGCCGCGCCATGGGCTCTGGACGGTGCCTGCGGGCTACCTGGAGATCGGGGAGACGCTCGAGCAGGGCGCCCGGCGCGAAACGCTCGAGGAAGCCAACGCGCGCGTCGAGATTGGACCGCTCTACGCGGTCTACAACATCCCGCATATCAGCCAGGTCTACCTGCTGTTCCGCGCGCGCCTGCTCGATCCCGAAGTCCACCCGGGCGCCGAGACCCTCGAGGTCGAGCTCTATACCGAAGCGGATGTTCCCTGGGACCGGCTCGCCTTCGCCACGGTCCGTAACACCCTCCAGCACTATTTCTCCGATCGCCGCAAAGGCGAGTATCAGCTGCACATGGGGACCATCGAGCCTTTGCCCAAGCGGTGAACAGCAGTTTCCAGTTTCAGGTTTCAGGTTTCAGGTCTCAAAGATCGGCTAACTCTTGCCGCTCTCTTCTCGTCCGTTGTGTAATCTGATTTCCTTCATGTGTGTGCTTGGTAGGCGGTTTTGGAGACTCGATTCACCATTCGCGATTCACGATTCACGGCAGTTAGATGGCGCGCAGCGCGTCGATGATATTGAGTCGCGCGGCACGCACCGCGGGCAGGAACCCTCCGAGCACGCCCATCAGCAGCGCGAATGCGAACGAAGAGAAAACGATGCGCGGCGTGAGCGTGAATCTGAACGCAAGCTCCGAGAACGACTGCCAGTTGAGCGTCGAGATCTGCACGAGCTGCATCAAAGACGCCAGGCCGATGCCCACGACCCCTCCGACCGCTCCCAGCAAAACGGACTCGAACAGGAACGCCCATAGCACGCTCGCGCGCCGGAAGCCCAGCGCGCGCAAGGTGCCGATTTCCGCGACGCGGTTGGCGACCGCGCTGTACATCGTGATCATCGCCCCGATCATTGCCCCGACTGAAAATATGACCGACAACGTCATGCCGAGATAGCTGATGAAGTTGGACATCAGCCGCGACTGCTCCTCGAAAAACTCGCGCTCTCGCTTGATGTCGAGCGTCAACCTCGGGTCGCCTTCGAGCCGCTGCGCAAGCGTATCCAGCGCCCCCGCCTCGGTCAGCCGCGCAACCACGGACGAGTACGCCTGCCGCCGGAACGCCTGCATCAGTTGATCCGCATCTCCCCATACTTCCGAATCGAAGGCGGATCCGCCTGCCGCGAAGATGCCGGTGACGGTCCACTCGCGTCCGCCGAAACGCATGCGCTGGCCAACGCTGGCGCCGTTGAAGCGCCGGGAAAGGCTCTGGCCAACGATGATTTCGGACGAGCCAAACCGGAACATCCGCCCTTCCAAGACGCGAAGCTGCGGCCGCAGTTCAAGGCCGGCGGGGCCGATTCCCCGTGTCGTGACGTTGGTCGCCACCCCCGTGCCGCGCTTGGGAAGCGTGATGAGCACGACCGTCTCCTTCGACACGAGCCGTTGGCCATCCTCGCCCGAGGCAATCTCCGGCTGAGCCTCGATAATCGCCGCCTGCGCGCGCTCGACCGCGCTCGAGATCTCGGTACCGGCCGCGCGGCGCGTTACCAGAATGTTGTCGGGCTGCCCAGTCGCGACCAGGGTTGCACGCAGCCCGGTGTCGAGCATTTGCACCGCGGCGAACACGAACACGACGAGCGCCATGCCTCCCGAGGTAAGGACGGTGGTGAGCTTGCGCGTTCGGAGATTGCGCAGGCTGTAACGCAACGGGATGCCCATCAGCCGATTGCTCTCAGGCCGTCCACGATCCGCACGCGGATCGCGCGCCGGGCCGGCAACAGGGCCGCTGCCGCGCCCACCGCCACGGCGCAAGCAGACTGCAGCATGACCGTCTCGCGGCTCACCTCGAACACGGGAAACAACGTGCCCATCTGGGCGGCGAACCAGGCCGCGACGGGAAATGTGCACACCACGCCGACCAGCGACCCGGTCAGGGCGATCGCCAGCGACTCGCCGAAAATCATGGCTGCCAAAAACCCGCCGCCAAAACCCAGCGCCTTGAGCGTTGCATACTCGCCAAGCCTTTCCCGCGCGGTCATCGCCATGGTGTTGGCCATCACCGCCAGTATGATGAAGATGACCAGGAAGGAGACGAGACGAACTGCGATCAGAATCGCCTCGGTCTGTTTCACGAAGCCGATCTGGAACGCCTTCTCGGTCTCGGTGAGGGTCTCGGCCGGCGAATTCTTGAACAGCGCGTCGATCTCTTCACTGATTTCCGCCGCGCGGTCCACATCGGCAATCTGCACGATGAAAATCCCGATCTTGTTTGCCAGTATCGGCGTGCGCGACTTGACCGTCTCGTTGAGATAGTCCCAGTGGAAGAAGAACTGCGAGGTGTCGGTTTTGGCATCCGCGCCGTCGTAAATGCCGCGCACCACGAACGTCCAGGTGCCCGGGAAAATGGTGCCCTTGATCGGCACCATGTCCCCGATCCTGAAGCCATAGGTCTGCGCGAGTTTCCTGCCGACCAACGCGCCCTTGCGGTCACGCGTGAACGCGCGAAACTGTGCGTCCGGGATCCGGTATTCCGGAAACATCGCGAAATAAGCGGGCTCCACCGCGAACTGGGGAAAGAAATTCTTCGGATCCTGGTAGACACCGGCAAACCAGTTGGCCGCGGCCACGGCCTGCACGCCATCAACGGAGCGAATCTTGTCGCGATAGTGCACCGGCAAAGGCACCATCAGCGATACGGCGTTACGCGTGATCAGGCGGTTGGGCGCCGCGCCTTCGGCGCCCGCGTACCACGCGTCCACGACCGTCTGCAGCAGCCCGAAGGACAGAATCGCGACGACCAGCCCCAGCATCGTGAGACCGGTGCGCAACTTGTGCCGCAGCGCGTTGCGAAAAATGAGTTTGATCAAATGCACTTGAGGCCGTGAGTCGTGATTGGTGATTGGTGAGTCGTGAATCGTGTTTTAGCCGCAGATAAACGCAGATGAACGCCGATTACATAATCGCGAAAAGTGAAACGCCCTCTAGCCGCAGGTAGACGCGATCAAATTGCACGACCGGCAGCCAATCCCTGAAACCTTAAACCTGAAACTCGAAACTGGAAACTGGAAACTGGAAACTGTGATTTACCGTTCGCCGTCTTGCAGCACGCCCTTGTCCAGCCGCTTTATCGAGTGCGCCCGCTGCGCCGCGTGAGGATCGTGGGTCACCATGATGATGGTCTTGCCCAGCTCATCGTTCAACCGCTCCATGAGGGTCAGGATCTCCTCCGCCGAGACCCGATCCAGATCGCCGGTCGGCTCGTCGGCGACCAGGATCGTTGGATCGCTGATGATTGCGCGCGCGATCGCGACCCGCTGCTGCTGTCCTCCCGAGAGCTCGGATGGATAGTGCTCCATGCGGTCGGCAAGACCGACCATGTTCAGCGCTGCCTCCACGTGCTGCCGGCGCTCGCGTGTGGACAGCGAAGTAAGCAGCAGTGGCAGCTCGGCGTTCTCGAACGCCGTAAGAACCGGGATCAGGTTGTAGAACTGGAAAATGAAACCGACATGCTCGGCGCGCCAGTCGGCAAGTTGCGATTCGGAAAGCACCGTGATGTCCACGCCGCCCACCCGCAGGATTCCGCTGTCGGGCTTGTCGATGCCCGCGATCAAATTGAGCAGCGTGCTCTTTCCGGAACCCGAAGGCCCCATCAGGCCTATGAAATCACCGCGCGCGATATCCAGGTCGATGTCACTCAACACCGGCACGATCTGGCCGCCCCGGCGGTAGGACTTCGAGAGGTCGTGGATTTCAACGATGGGTTGCATTACTTCAATGCTGAATGCTCAATTTTGAATGTTCAATGTCGGACGCGAACACCCCACACCAGATGCGGAAGCGATCAGGCTATGCAACGCTTAGCATTCAAAATTCGAAATTGTGTCACTTCGTTTGAAGTGACACGCTAGCGCCGTCGCGCAGCGAGCGCGGCGGCTTGAGCACGACTTTATCCCCCGCCGTCACGCCTTTCGTGACCTCCACCAGATCGCCAATCCGGCCGGCTGTCTGGATGCCGGTCTCGGTCGCGGTGCCGTCTTTGACGACGAACACCACGTCGCGCCCGCCCCGCTTCACGATCGCGCCCGGCTTCACGACGGTTCGCGCCGAGCGTTCATCCGGAGGCGCTTCACGTGAAAGAAATGCGACCTTGGCCGCCATCTCGGGCAGGATGCGTGGATCCGTATCAACAAAGCGGATCTTCGCGGTGACCGTCGCCTTGGAACGATCCACCGTAGGCACCAGCCGATGCAGCACGCCCCGAAATCGCATGTCCGGCAGCGCGTCGAGCTGAATTTCGCAGGGCTGGTCGAGCCTGACCTTGGAGAGATTCGACTCCGCGACGTCGGCCTCCACTTCCAGCGTGGACATGTCCGCCATCGTGACCACCGCCGCCTGCGAGCCCAGCGCGGAGGAAAACGGGGTGATCACGTCGCCCACATTTGCATTCTTGGTGAGCACGACGCCGTCAAACGGCGCCCGGATGAGCGTCTGTTCCACCGCGATCTGCGTAACTCGATAATTCGCCTGCGCAACCGAGATCGCCGCCTTGTAGCCCGCAATGGCTGCGCGCGCTTTCTCGTAACGGGCGATCGCGGTGTCGTGCGCGGCCTGAGATACGAACTTGCGCTCCAGCAATTCGCGTGAACGCTTCAACGCGCGCTCGGCCTCGTCCAGCTCGGCGCGTCCCTGTTCGAGATTTGCCTGAGCGAGCCGCACGTTCGCGGCAGCCTGTTCCATCTGGGCGGTCACGTCGAGATTCTCGAGCCGCGCCAGCACCTCGCCCTCCTTCACGCGGCTGCCTTCGCGCACGCCCAGCCACTCGAGCCGTCCCGTTGCCTTGGAGGCAACCGCGGCCTTGCGCTGCGCGACCACGTAGCCTGTTGCGTTAAGCTGCGTGTAGGCCTGTGACGGGTACACCGAGCTCACCGTCGCGACCTCCACGTTGATCGTCGCGCCAAAGCGCAGCGCCACCACCACGACCGCGACTGCCACCAGCAGGCCGATGATCCACAGCAAGCGCCCCCGTCTGCGGCGAGCGGTGGCCGGCACGGACGCGCCCTCCCCGCGCTCGATGTGCAGCTTGCTCAGGTCGGCGTGGGCCACCGCTTCGTTTCCAATGATAAAACCCGCTTCCCAGTGTCCGGGGAGCGCGGTTTAGTCTACGGGGTAAGGCGCTAAAGAATACATGCATTCTATCAGGCGCATCTTCTGATCGCATCGATTGTCCTGTCACGAAATTCGCGACAGCGCCCGAGGCTCAACTTGGATTCACTTGGGCGTAGCGCATTCGGTATCGGTCGACGCAGAGCTCGTACGGACACTCGCCCGCCGGCGCCGCATTTGTCGCGTGAGCCGTAATGAGCGCGTAGCTTATAGCCGCCCGTCCCGGCAAACGCACGGCGTTTTGCCCGATCCCACTGATGGTCCCACGCCAACCGAGGCAGAAGTTGCGACTGACCGAACACGAGCTTGAGCGCGATAATCGCAACACGCGGACCCTGACGCGAGCCCGACAGTCATGGCAGCCAGCTGCTGGTGCTATTCGCATTTGGTTTTTGTGCGTAACGTCAGCCGAATAACACTATAGGACAATACATCTGCAAGAAATTCCTTGAAAAGATTCTAATTTTATGTTTCCAAGTAGTTTTTCCGCTGTTGTGTTGTTCAGAGCCTGCATAGACACGGAGCACAACCATGATGAACAAGCACACGCAACTGAAGGATTGGATCGGACACCAGCGAAGCGCGACCGATGTCGTTACGGCTTGGCCGCTGGCGGCGCTTGCGGCAACGCTCGACCGGCGTGACCCGGAACCCCGCGCGGGCGATGCGGTTCCCCCAGGTTGGCATTGGCTCTATTTTCTCGAGACGAGCCCGGCCTCCGAATTGGGGGTGGACGGCCACCCGCGGCGCGGAGATTTCCTGCCGCCCGTGGATCTGCCGCGGCGAATGTGGGCAGGCGGACGCATCGAGTTCGCAGGGCCGCTCAAGGTGGGTGACACCGCGCGACGCAACTCGGAAATCGTGTCGGTCGAGAGCAAGCACGGACGCAGCGGCAATCTCGTGTTTGTCACGGTGCGTCACACAATCACAGCCGCGGGAACCGGCGTGGTGATCGAAGAGCACGACATCGTTTACCGCGATGCGCCTCAGCCGGGCGAGCCGCCCCCTGCGCTCAAGCCCGCGCCGGCAGAGGCCGCGTGGCATCGCGAAGTGATCGCCGACCCGGTCATGTTGTTCCGGTTCTCGGCGCTGATCTTCAACGCCCACCGCATCCATTACGACATCGACTTCTGCCACGAGGAGGGTTATCCGGGACTCATTGTCCACGGCCCGTTGCAGACCATCCTGTTGCTCGATCTTTGCCGCCGCCATGAATCGCGCCCCGTGCGACGGCTCGAGTACCGCGCCGTGCACCCGCTGCTCCATTATGAGCGCTTCACCGTCAACGGCGCCCTAACGCCGGACGGTTCACAGGCCGCCCTCTGGTCAGCAAATGCCTCCGGCGGATACACGATGAGCGCCACCGCGTACTTCTAACGGCAGTGCGCCGACTCGCGGCTGGTTCAGACGATTTCGCCCGTCTCCTCGCGAAGGCGCTTGCGCAGATGCAACGGCTCCATGCGCTCCCGCCTTCGCGCACGCATTCTGATGTTGAGCATCTCGACCCCCACCGAGAACGCCATCGCAAAATAGATGTAGCCCTTCGGGATGTGAAGATCCCAGCCCTCGCCGATCAGCGCCACGCCGACGAGGATCAGGAATGACAACGCCAGTATCTTGATCGTCGGGTGACGGTCAACGAACTCGCTGATCGGCCCCGCGGCGATCAGCATCACCACCACCGCCGCCACGATCGCGATCACCATGATCGCGATTTCGTCCACCATTCCCACCGCCGTGATGACGGAATCGAGCGAAAACACGATGTCGATGATCGCGATCTGCGTGATGACCGCCCCAAAACCCGCGACAAGGTGCCTCCCGGTTTCGTCGCCTCGCGGCTCGTCGCCTTCGAGCGAGCTGTGAATCTCATGCACGCTTTTCCAGAGCAGGAACAGCCCACCCGCGATCAGGATCAGGTCGCGGCCCGAAATCTCATGTCCGAACGGGCTGAAGAGAGGCGCCGTCAGCGTCATCATCCAGGCCAGGGAAAGCAGCAGCGCGATGCGGGAAACCATGGCGAGCGTGATCCCGATCGTGCGCGCTTTCGCACGCTGGTGCTCGGGCAACCGTCCGACGAGGATCGAGATGAAGATGATGTTGTCGATGCCCAGCACGATCTCCAGTGCCGTTAGCGTGACCAGCGCGACCCACGCGTTGGGGTCGAAGAGCCATTCCATGGCGGTTCTCCCTTTTATGGATGTGGTTATCCCGCAGCCTCGGGGCCGCGAGTGAGACTTTGGCAAAAATTTTAAGTTCTACACGGTCGCGCCCTTGCTTGCCCGCTCATCGGCCGCGCATGTGCGCGCCTCAGCGCGCGGATAACTGCCTCAAACCGCACCGATTTTCGCTTTGCGCGCGACGCAAGGCACTCCGTAAGACTTGAGTAAGAAAGCTTTTCAAAACGGTCACTTAGAGGTAACATTCAACGAACTTATCGGCCCTGTTCGCTGTCATTATTGCTATGACGCATCCGCTAAGTATGAGCGCAGCAAGGAGTAGGTTTGAAACCAACAGATATCGGCGTACCCGACTATTTCCATAAAGTTGTCGATTGTCAGTGGGCCTGTCCGGCTCACACCCCTGTTCCCGAATACATCCGGTTGATTGCCGCAGGCCGCTATGGCGATGCCTACATGGTCAACTGGTGGTCAAATGTCTTCCCCGGAATTCTCGGTCGAACCTGCGACCGCCCGTGCGAGCCGGCGTGCCGGCGCGGACGCGTCGAAGAGCGCAACACGGAGAAAGCGGAGCCGGTGGCGATCTGCCGCCTGAAGCGCGTTGCCGCAGATTATAAGGAAGACATTCGCGGCCGGCTGCCCAAGGCGCCGAAGCATAAGAATGGCAGACGCGTGGCTTGCGTCGGCGCCGGGCCCGCGTCCCTTACCGTAGCGCGCGACCTTGCGCCCCTCGGCTACAAAGTGACGGTGTTCGACCAGGATCCGCGCGCCGGCGGGATGATCTGGTCGCAGATACCGCGCTTTCGGCTTCCGATGGAGGTGATCGACGAGGAAGTGGACTACATACTCGGACTCGACGTCGAGTTCCGGGGTGGCACCAGGATCGACAGCCTCAAGCAACTGATGGCCGAGGGCTACGACGCGATCTTTATCGGTTGCGGCGCGCCCCGCGGCCGCGATCTCGACGTTCCGGGCCGCCAGGAAGCCGCGGCCAACATTCACGTTGGCATCGACTGGCTGTCATCGGTCTCCTTCGGCCACGTCGCCAGCATTGGCAAACGCGTGATCGTGCTGGGCGGCGGCAATACCGCGATGGACTGTTGCCGCACATCCCGTCGTCTTGGCGGCGATGACGTGAAGGTGATCGTCCGTTCCGGATTCGAGGAAATGAAGGCCTCGCCGTGGGAAAAGGAAGATGCCATGCACGAGGGCATCCCCATTCTCAACTACCTCGTACCCAAGGCCTTCATTCACGAAAACGGTCGCCTGACCGGAATGACATTCGAGAAGGTGCGCGCGGAATACGACGCGAAGGGCCGGCGCAAGCTCATCCCCACCGGGGAGCCCGATCAGCATTTCGAATGCGACGACGTGCTCGTCGCGGTCGGCCAGGAAAACGCTTTTCCATGGATCGAGCGCGATGCCGGCATCGAATTCGACCAATGGGGCATGCCGGTAGTCGACAAGGCCACCTTGCAGTCGACCGTTCCCAACGTGTTCTTCGGCGGCGACGCCGCATTTGGCCCCAAGAACATCATCTGGGCGGTGGCCCATGGTCATGACGCCGCGGTTTCGATCGACAAGCTGCTGAACGGCGAGGACGTGCACGAGCGGCCTGCGCCGGGGGTGTCGCTCGTTTCCCAGAAGATGGGGATCCACGAGTGGAGCTACGACAATGACGTTTCGCTCGCCAATCGCTACCAGGTGCCCTGGCGCGACCAGAAGCTCACGCTGAAAGACATCAAGGTCGAGGTCGAGCTCGGCTTCGACCAGAAGAGCGGCTTCGCCGAGGCGCAGCGCTGCCTGAACTGCGACGTGCAGACGGTCTTCACCGGCAAACTGTGCATCGAGTGCGACGCCTGTGTCGACATCTGCCCCATGGACTGCATCACCTTCACAGAGAACGCTGAAGAGGCGGATCTGCGCAAGCGACTCAATGCGCCGGCGACCGATACATCGCAGGACCTTTATGTCTCCGATGCTCTAAAGACCGGGCGCATCATGGCAAAGGACGAAGATGTGTGCCTGCACTGCGGCCTGTGCGCGGAGCGGTGTCCCACTGGCGCGTGGGACATGCAGAAGTTCCTGCTGCAGATGACCCACGCCGGCCCCGCATGCCGGACCCCCGCGCGCAAGGCCGCTTGAGAAAGACCGGAAATGAAACCAGTTGAGGCAATCAACGATTTTGTCGTCAAGTTCGCCAACGTGAACGGATCCGGTTCGGCCAGCGCCAACGAGCTCTTCGCGCGCTCCATTCTGCGCATGGGCGTTCCAGTCTCACCGCGCAACATCTTTCCCTCCAACATCCAGGGCCTTCCCACCTGGTACGAGGTGCGGGTAAACGAGCGCGGCTACCAGGGCCGGCGCGGCGGTGTGGACCTGATGGTTGCCATGAACCCGCAGACCTGGGACAAGGATGTGAAGGAGATCGAGGCCGGCGGCTATTTGTTCTACGACAATTCCAAGGCGTTGCCAAAATCGAAGTTTCGCGACGACGTGAACCTCATCGGAATGCCGCTCACCGAAATCTGCAATGCGACTTACAACGACCCGCGGCAGCGGCAACTGTTCAAGAACATCATCTACGTGGGGGCGCTCTCGGCGCTGCTTGACATCGATGCGGGCGAGATCGAGCGGCTGTTCTCCGAGCAGTACAAGGGAAAAGAAGCGCTGCTCCAGTCGAATATCAAGGCGCTGCGGCTCGGGCGCGAGTATGCCACCGAACATTTTTCCTGCCCGATCGGGATCCGGGTGCAGCGGGCCAACGCGGTTGGCAACCGGATATTCGTTGACGGCAACAGTGCGGCCGGGCTGGGTGCGCTCTATGGCGGCGCCACCGTGTGCGCCTGGTATCCGATCACCCCGTCGTCCTCCCTTGCGGAAGCCTTCTCCCGCCACTGCCAGAAATATCGTGTCGATCCTGCGACCGGCAAGCAGCGTTACGCCATCATCCAGGCCGAGGACGAGCTCGCCTCCATCGGCATGGCGATCGGTGCGGGCTGGAATGGCGCGCGCGCCTTCACCGCGACCTCCGGGCCCGGCATCTCGCTGATGCAGGAGTTCATCGGGCTCGCGTATTTCGCCGAAATCCCGGTGGTGCTGATCGACGTGCAGCGCGGGGGGCCGTCGACCGGCATGCCGACGCGAACGCAGCAATCCGACCTTCTTTCGTGCGCGTATGCGTCCCATGGGGACACCAAGCACGTCATGCTTTTCCCGGAGGATCCCACCGAGTGCTTCGAGCTGACCGCACAGGCTCTTGATCTCGCCGACCGCCTGCAGACGCCGGTCTTTGTCATGACCGACCTCGACATCGGCATGAATACGCGGCTTTGCGACCCGTTTCAGTGGGACGACACACGCGCCTACGACCGTGGAAAGGTGATGAGCTACGACGAGCTCGAAGCCGGGAAGGAGTTCGGGCGCTATCTCGACGTCGACGGCGACGGTATTCCCTACCGTACACTGCCGGGAACCCACCCCGAGCGTGGCGCCTATTTCACCCGCGGAACATCCAAGGACCGCTACGCCCGATATAGCGAAACCGGACCAGACTATATCGACAACATGCAGCGCCTGGCGCGCAAGTTCGAGACGGCCAAGTCGCTGGTGCCCAAACCTCTGCTCACGCCGGCCGCCAAGCCGGCTCGCTTCGGCGCCATCTATTACGGATCCACGAGCCCCGCCATGCAGGAAGCCCTCGACGTGCTGTCCGAGCGGGGAATTCACGTCAACGCGCTGCGGGTTCGCGGCTTTCCGTTTCCGGACGAGATCGCGGATTTTGTGGCGACTCATCCGTGGGTCTTCGTTATCGAACAGAATCGCGACGCCCAGCTGAAGACGCTGCTCGTCAACGAAGCCAGGGTTAACCCCGCGCGTCTTATCCCGATACTGCACTACGACGGCACGCCGATCACCGCGCGCTTCATCGTCGATCAGATCTCGCAGCATGCGGGAGCACGCACTGTCGTCCCGATCAGGAAGGCCGTGTCATGACATATCTTGCAAAGCCCAAGCTGCATCACCCAACACTCGCCAAGAACCAGATTGGCTACACCCGCCGGGACTACGAAGGCGCGATCTCGACGCTGTGCGCAGGTTGCGGGCATGACTCGATCAGCGCCGCAATCGTACAGGCGTGCTGGGAACTCGATATCGAGCCTCACCGCGTAGCGAAGCTCTCGGGCATCGGCTGCTCGTCCAAGACGCCGACCTACTTCCTCGGCAATTCGCACGGCTTCAACAGCGTTCACGGACGGATGCCGTCCGTGGTGACCGGTGCCAATCTGGCGAACCGCGAGCTGATCTACCTGGGCGTCTCGGGCGACGGGGACTCGGCTTCCATCGGGATTGGGCAGTTCGCGCACTGCATGAGGCGCGGCGTCAATATGCTCTACATCGTGGAAAACAACGGGGTCTACGGACTGACCAAGGGTCAGTTCTCCGCGACCGCCGATAAAGGATCCAAGTCGAAACGAGGTGTGACCAACACCGACGAGCCGGTAGACATGATCGGACTTGCGCTCATGCTGGGCGCGACCTTCGTCGCACGCAGCTTCTCCGGCGACAAAAAACAGCTCGTTCCCCTGATCAGGGCTGCGATCGAGCACCGGGGAGCCGCCTTCATCGACGTCATCTCGCCCTGCGTCGCGTTCAACAACCATCCCGGCTCGACCAAGAGCTATGAGTTCGTGCGTCAGCACAACGAGGCGGTGAACCGTCTCGATTTCATCGAGGGCCGTTCGGAGATCACGGCGGATTACGCGCCAGGGGAAATCGTCGAGGTGACGCAACACGACGGGTCCGTCTTGCGCCTGAGAAAGCTTGCACCGGATTACGATCCGACCAACCGCGTCAAGGTTATGAACTATCTCCAGGAGCGCGCCGCCGAGGGCGAAGTGGTGACCGGGTTGCTCTACATCAAGCCGGACTCAGCTGACCTCCACCAGTATCTCAACACGGTGGACACCCCGCTCAACCAGCTCGCCGAGCGCGACCTCTGCCCGGGCAGCGTGATGCTCGAGCGCATCAATGCCGCCCTGCGCTAAAACAGGCTCTCGTCGGTAGCTTATCGAGTGCGCCGCGCGGAGGTGGGCGGACGCTGCGCGTCCCGCCTTACCGGAGCTTGATCGCCAGCCCGGAGCAGAAGTAGCCTTCGGGCGAAAACCAGGCGCCGCCATCGCGAAAGCAGGAAAGGTTCGTGACAGCGTCGGCACCGAGCCTGGCGGCCTCGCGCGTCAGCACCGAGATCGCCGCATCCGATGTATCGTGCGTCGTGGTCCAGAAGACCGAGCGCCAGGTTCCCGTCCACAGGCGCTCCACCACCGTGTAGCTGAGGAGCGTAAGCTCCCCAGCTTCGATGACGCGCACGGGCGCTGACATCTCCGCGGCGGGAGCCAAGCCCGCGGCGGACATCAAAAAGCAAGAAAGCAACATGCGAACGGTTTTGGCCGGGCGGCTCATGTTTTCCTCGCAGCGAATGCCAGAAGATGCAGCGATTATACCTGCCGCTGCATGGAACGACCTCTTTAGCTAACTCATTGATAGAATTTATTGTTTCCTTTATAGTCCAACGTGACCCAGGACCGATCCACCATGTCTACCGTTAAAGCCATTCAGCCACGCGCCTCGGAAGGTCGTCTCGAGCTCGCGAGCGTGCTGGCGGATCTCACGGCCGACGGACTGGTGCCCAAGGATGTCGCCGACCAGCTTACCAAGGACCGCCGGTTTGCCCGCGCGGACCTCCACCCGTTGGTCGTTATCGCGGACCAGAAGTGGAAAGATCCCCGCCACCCGACCAAGCTTCTCAACGTCGAGACGCTGACCCAGTGGCTGGCGGAAAAAAGCGGTCTGCCCTATCTGCACATCGATCCGTTCAAGATCGATTTCGCGGCGGTCACTAAAGTAATGTCGAGCGCATATGCCGAGCGCTTCAAGATACTGCCCATTAGCGTGACCACACGCGAGGCGACGATTGCCACGTGCGAGCCGTACGTGCGCGAATGGGAGGATTCACTGCAGCAGGTACTGCGGCTCGAAATCAAGCGCGTCATCGCGAATCCCCACGACATCCAGAGCTACATAGTCGAGTTCTATAACCTTGCGCGCTCAGTGAAAGGCGCAACGCGACAGGACAAGGGCGCACTCGGCGACGTGACGAACTTCGAACAGCTCGTTCAGCTGAGCCGAAGCGGCAAGCTCGATGCCAACGACCAGCACATCGTCCATATCTGCGACTGGCTTTTCAACTACGCTTTCGAGCAGCGCGCCAGCGACATCCACCTGGAGCCGCGGCGCGACGCGGGCAACGTGCGTTTTAGGATCGACGGCCACTTGCACCAGGTCTACCAGATTCCCACGCCGGTGATGGTGGCCATGACCAGCCGCATCAAGGTGCTGGGCCGCATGGACGTTGTCGAAAAAAGACGGCCGCAGGACGGCCGGCTCAAGACCGTGACCCCGGACAACGAGGAGGTCGAGCTGCGGTTGTCAACGATGCCCACCGCGTTCGGCGAGAAGCTCGTGATGCGGATCTTCAGCCCGGAGAATCTGGTCAAGGATTATCGGGAGCTGGGTTTCTCCGAAGAGGACGAGCGCAAGTGGGGACAGATGGTGCAGCAGCCTCACGGCATCATCCTGGTGACGGGCCCCACCGGCTCGGGTAAAACCACCACTCTCTATTCCACGCTCAAGCAACTCGCGCGGCCGGAAGTAAACGTCTGCACGGTCGAGGATCCGATCGAAATGGTCGAGCCGACGTTCAACCAGATGCAGGTGCAGCCCGCCATCGGCGTGACTTTTGCGAGCGGCATCCGCACGCTCATGCGCCAGGATCCGGATATCGTCATGATCGGCGAGATCCGCGATCTGGAAACGGCCGAAATGGCCATCCAGGCAGCGCTCACCGGCCACCTCGTGCTGTCGACGCTCCACACGAACGACGCGCCGTCGGCGGTCACGCGCCTGCTCGACATCGGCGTCCCTTCCTACCTCCTGCAGTCGACGATTCTTGGCGTCATGGCGCAGCGGCTGCTGCGCACGCTCTGTCCCCACTGCAAGCAGCAGCATCCCCTGGAAGACGCCGCGTGGGAGCATCTGGTGTCGCCCTGGAAAGCGGCGAAGCCCCAGGACTCGACCTATGTTGCCAAGGGCTGCCTCGAATGCCGAATGACCGGCTACCTGGGGCGCGTCGGCATCTACGAGACGATGTTGATGACGCGCGATCTCAAGAAAGCCGTCACACCGCAGACCGATCTCACGGCCCTTCAGGAGACCGCGTACAAGGAAGGCATGAAAGCGCTGCGCCTCAGCGGCGCGCTCAAGGTTGCGGCAGGCTTGACCACAGTGGACGAGGTCATGAAGGTTGCGCCACCGCCGAGCGGCGACCGGCGCCAGCACTAAGAGCAGTGAATCGTGAATGGTGAACGCGAATCCACCGGCCGTTAGTCAACCACCATTTCGCATTGCCTATTCCCTATTTCCCAAACTGCGCAAGAATCGGGTTGGCAGTGCTGCGTCCGCGCCTTATCCTGCGCCCGTATGGGATCGATCAGTAGCGAGGCACCGGACTCCGCAGGCGGCGCGTCATGTGCGTTGGACTATCAACGTGTTGCACGCGCGATCGCGTACCTTCACCTGCACGCCGGTGCGCAGCCGGGGCTGACCGCAGTAGCGCGTCACGTCCGCCTCTCGGAATTCCATTTCCAGCGCCTCTTCCAGCGCTGGGCGGGCGTCAGTCCCAAGCGCTTCCTGCAGCATCTCACGCTTGAGCGCGCTAAGGCGCAGATTGCGCACTCCGGAAGTCTCCTGGAAGCGAGTGCAGGCGCCGGGCTTTCCGGTCCAGGACGGCTGCACGACCTCTTCGTCACGCTGGAGGCCATGTCTCCGGGCGAATACAAATCGGGCGGCGCAGGACTGGAAATCGCGTTCGGCGTTCACGAATCGCCGTTTGGATGGGCGATCATTGCCTGCACGCCACGCGGAATCTGCGCCTTGCGTTTTGTCGAGCGGCCGAGCGAGCGAGCAGCGGAGGATCTTCTCAGGGGAGAATGGACAAAGGCGCGCATCAAGCTCGACCGGGTCCGCGTCCGCGAGCTTGGGGCGCTGGTATTCGATCCGCTGTCGGCCCCTGCGAAAAAACCGCTCGCCCTCCTCGTCAAGGGCACGAATTTCCAGTTGCAGGTGTGGCGCGCCCTGTTGCAGCTGCCGCTTGGCGCGCGGGCCACGTATGGCGAGATCGCGGGTCGGATCAGGAAACCCGCCGCCGCCCGCGCTGTCGGGGCAGCTGTCGGCGCCAATCCCATAGCCTTCTTGATTCCCTGTCATCGCGTGATACGCGAATCGGGTCAGCTTGGGGGCTACCGTTGGGGCGAAACACGAAAGGCAGCGATCCTCGGGTGGGAAGCCGCCCGCACCGGTGCACCAACGCGGTAAGCGGTAAAATGCGACCTACGCTAAAAACAACGTCAACGCGCATAGGCACTTTCCCGGTTACAACTCACCGCTCACCGCTTACTGTTCACGATGAAAAACACGCTGCAGCCCGGCCTCACTTTCCAGTTCAAGTTCGAAGTGCCACCGACCAAGACAGTGCCGCATCTCTACCCTGAGTCGGAGATGTTCCGGCAGATGCCCGAGGTGCTCGCGACCGGCTTCATGGTTGGGTTGATGGAATGGGCCTGTCTCGAAGCGCTGCGGCCGCACCTCGATTGGCCGGACGAGCAATCTCTTGGCGTGCTGGTGAACTTTTCGCACCTGGCAGCGACACCGCCCGGCCTGACAGTAACCGTCGATGTAAAACTAGACCGGATCGACGGCCGCAGGCTCAGCTTCTCGGTGACCGCCCACGACGGCATCGACAAGATCGCCGAGGGAACACATCAGCGTGTCGTGATCGATCGCGAACGCTTCAACGCAAAGGTTGCCGAGAAAAGCCGCGCCACCGGAGCGTGACCGCCAGCGCATCCGGCGGCCGCCCCCGACGAGCCGCTATTCATGCGAAGTAAGTTCAGGAACGACGCCCACGGAAGCATGCGGACATTATCGCGGGGCCGAAGCCTACATCCGGTTTCGCATCGTTCCCTGTGCAGGCCCGTCTGATTCAGTGGTTAATGATTCACTTGTTTCGCTTTTCTGAACCACTGTTGTTGGTCACGTGTCGCCGGTCACCGAGACAAGCCCGAGCTCTAAGCAGTCACTGCCCGCGTAACTGTTGCCGCAATAGGGTGCGCATTGAGTAAACCCCAGGGAAGCATACAGCGAGCGCGCCTCCAGCATTGTCGGCAGCGTCTCGAGGCATAAACGACGATAGCCAAGGGCTCGCCCCTGCGCGATCGCTGCCGCTGCGAGCGCGCGCCCGGTCCCCGTGCCGCGCAAATGCGGCCGAACATAGAGGCGCCTCATCTCGCAGGTCTCCGTATCAACGCGCCGCACCCCCACGCAGCCCGCGACATCAGAGCCTTCTCGCGCGAGGAGCAGGCAACCGTGCGGCGGACCATAGTCCCCCAGAAGCGCGGACAGCTCCTGATCGAAACCGCCAAAGCAGGTGTTGAAGCTGAGCGACTCTGCGTACTCAAGAAACAGGTCGCGCACGGCGTCGAGTTCGGCACCCGGCTTGTTGACGAGCACAATGTTCATCGCGTACGGCGCGGCTCTCTGTCGAGATCGGGGCAGAATACCCCGCCACCGCTGCGCCGCCCCTGTCCCCGCATCGCAGTTTGCCCTTTGATGCTCGATCTCCACGCCGCGAGCCGGGCCCCTCCTTGACCGGGCGCAACACGCAGTCCATGATGCGCAAAACGTTCGCAGCAGCCCGCGGCGCGCGCAAGGAGGAGCTCGTGATGAATCAAGAAAAACATCGGGCGCAATACCCGGCATGGAATGCCGGCACTCGCTACTGCTCGGTCGCTCTCCGGGATCTCCGGCAACGGACGGCCCAGCCGTCTACTGCCGCCTTCGATTATACTTCCGGCAACAAGCATAAAAGCGAGTGACCGGCGCGGCTTTCGCCGGTCGACCTCAACGAAAACCCACATAACTTTCGACGACTATGAGAATCCAGACGCGCTTCTTCGCACTGATGGGCCTGCTGCTCGCCTCGTCACTCCTCTACGCGCCGCTCGCTGCAGGCGCCGAACCGCCAAAGCTCGACACCGCGAACACGGCCTGGCTGCTCACCGCGTCTGTCCTGGTGCTGTTCATGACCATCCCGGGATTGGCGCTCTTCTACGCCGGCCTGGTGCGGACCCGGAACGTGTTGTCCGTTCTGATGCAGTGTTTTGCGATCACCTGCATGGTCACGATCGCGTGGGTGGTCGTGGTCTACAGCATCGCGTTCGGCGACGGCGGCACGGCGAATGCGTGGTATGGCGGGTTCGGAAAATCCTTCATGTCCGGCGTCCAGGTCAGTTCCGTTAAGGGCACGATTCCCGAGAGCGTTTTTTCGATGTTCCAGCTGACGTTCGCCATCATTACCCCCGCGCTCGTCATTGGCGCCTACGCGGAACGCGTGAGGTTTTCCGGGATGCTGCTGTTCAGCCTGCTCTGGCTGCTTCTCGTCTATGCCCCGATCGCCCACTGGGTTTGGGGCGACGGCTGGCTGCAGCAATTGGGGCTCATGGATTTCGCTGGCGGCACGGTCGTGCACTTGAACGCGGGCATGGCCGCACTGGTCGCCGCGCTGGTGCTCGGCCCGCGCAAGGGTTTTCCCGAAACGCCCATGCCGCCGCACAACCTCACCATGGCCGTTACCGGTGCGTGCATGCTCTGGGTGGGCTGGTTCGGGTTCAACGCCGGCAGCGCGCTCGCCGCTGACGGTTCCGCGGGCATGGCCATGCTGGTCACGCACATCGGCGCCGCGACCGGATCTCTCGCCTGGATGTCCTGCGAGTGGGTTCGCTACGGCAAGCCCTCGGTGCTCGGCATTGTGACGGGCATGGTCGCGGGGCTGGGCACGATCACGCCAGCCTCCGGCTTCGTCGGGCCGCTGGGTGCGATTGTGATTGGTGCTGCCGCGGGGCTCGTGTGTTTCTCCGCCACCAATTACATGAAACGCACGCTGCGCATCGACGATTCGCTCGACGTCTTCCCGGTGCACGGCGTCGGCGGCATACTGGGCACGCTGCTCACCGGGGTGTTCGCGGCGACCGCACTCGGCGGCGTCGGCTATGCCGAAGGCACGGGCATGGGCCGCCAGGTGCTGGTGCAGATCCTGGGCATCCTGGTGATCGGCGCGTGGTCCGGCATCATCTCCTTCGTGCTGTTGAAGGTCAGCGACACGCTCGTCGGCCTGCGCATGACGCCGGAAGAGGAAACCGAAGGCCTCGACACGGTGCTGCACAACGAGACCGGCTACAACCTTTAATACCCGACACCGCTGACGCGGTGCGGGATTAATCACGCGCGATGGAGCGGACGCTGCGCGCCATTCATCGCGCGCCTGTATATGAAATAGGTTCTAGTTAATCTGCGAGGCGCTGAAAAACAAGAGTGGCATTGGTGCCACCGAAACCGAAGCTGTTGGACATGACCGTATTGAGAGTCAAATTGTCCTGTCGTTCACGAACGATCGGGAATCCTTTTGCGCCCGGATCCGGTTCGGTGATATTGGCCGACGCGGCAATGAAACGCGCACCCTGCATCAAGAGCGAATAGATTGCCTCATTCACCCCCGCCGCGCCCAACGCATGCCCGGTCAATGACTTCGTCGAGGAAATAGGAGGGATTCGCTCGCCAAACACTTCGCGCACCGCTTCCAGCTCACGAATGTCACCAACAGGGGTGCTGGTCCCATGGGCGTTGATGTAATCGATCGGCGCGTCAACAGTCGCCATCGCCTGCTGCATGCAACGCACCGCCCCATCGCCAGAAGGTTGGACCATGTCATAGCCATCCGAGGTCGCCCCGTAGCCAACCAGTTCGGCATATATTTTTGCCCCGCGCGCCCTGGCCTTCTCCAGTTCTTCCAGGACCAAGACCCCAGCCCCGCCGGAAATCACAAAGCCATCGCGATTGGCATCATAGGGTCTGGAGGCGGTTTGCGGCGCATCGTTGTACTTGGAAGACAAGGCGCCCATGGCATCAAACAGGACCGTCATCGTCCAATGGACTTCTTCACCTCCACCGGCGAACACCATATCCTGTTTGCCCATCTGGATCAGTTCCGCCCCATGCCCAATACAGTGCGCACTGGTGGAACAGGCAGAGCTGATGGAATAGTTCACGCCCTTTATCTTAAACGGGGTGGCCAGACACGCTGAGTTGGTGCTCGACATGCTGCGGGTCACCATGAAAGGGCCGACCCGTTTTAAACCCTTCTCGCGCAGAATATCGGCCGCCTGCACGATGTTGGAGGTGGAAGGGCCGCCAGACCCCATCACCAGCCCGGTACGAATGTTCGACACTTCGCTCTCTTCCAGACCCGCGTCCGCGATCGCTTCCACCATGGCCAGATAATTAAATGCCGCGCCATCGCCCATAAAACGCATCAATCGCCGATCGATGGCTTCAGCCAGATCGAGACGGATCCGACCATGGATATGGGACCGGAACCCGAGATCTGCATACTCCTGGCAATGCTCGATACCGGACCGCCCGGCACGCAAGGCTTCCGTTACTTCGGTCTTGTTGTTACCGATACTGGAAACGATGCCTAATCCGGTAACAACAACGCGGCGACGGTTCATAATCGATCAGAGGCGTTCGGTTGCAGTAAACAAACCGACACGCACATCCTTTGCAGTATAGATTTCGCGTCCATCGACTTCCATTCTGGCGTCGGCAATGCCCATAAACAGTTTTCGCATGATGACCCGCTTGGGGTCAACATAATAGGTGAGTTTTTTATTGCTGGGCGTCACCTGACCGGAAAACTTGACCTCGCCGACGCCGAGGGCGCGTCCGTGACCCGGGCCACCCAACCAGCCCAGATAGAAACCCAGCAATTGCCAGATGGCATCGAGCCCAAGGCAACCCGGCATCACCGGGTCACCCTCAAAATGACAGGCAAAAAACCATAGATCCGGCGTGACATCGAGCTCAGCGATAACCTGCCCCTTGCCATGCACGCCCCCTTTTTCACTGATCGTCGTAATACTGTCGAACATCAGCATGGGCGGCAAGGGCAATTGGGCATTGCCTGGCCCGAACAGCTTGCCATGCCCGCAGTCCAATAACTCCTCGTAGCCGTAACTGGCTTTCCGATCCGCGGACACTGTACCGGTTGACTCCATAATCAAGCATTCCTAGTTAACGGGCTGACGAGCGATTCACCCTCATCTCGCGCTTCAACGCCCAGTTGCCGCATTCGACCCCAAGTTTGACCGCACTGTTCCGGATCTTTTGTCCTGAAGTCGTGCATTCTATCGCCGCCTGCACCCGACAATGAAACCATGCCGCTATTAATGCTGCTTATCCCGGTGAAAACTGCGATTTGAGCTCGCGATGAATTCTGCCAAATGCAGCGCATATGGGCTGTCCATCCCACGCAACTCATCCAGTATCGCTTGCAGGGGCCGGGACGATCGATGAATGAGTTGGTACGCCTTCTTCAGCGCCTGAAGGTCAGAGCGAGAAAAACCGGCACGGCGCAAGCCTACCAGATTGAGGCCGCGGGCGGTCCCCGGCACACCGTCGATCAGCATGTAAGGCAACACGTCCTGGGTGATTTTGGCATTACCGCCAATCATGGCCAGCGTACCGATATGTACAAACTGGTGCACCATCACACCGCCGGAGATAAACGCCCGATCCGCAACATGCACAAATCCACCCAGTCCCGTACCAGGCGCGATAGTCACCTGGTCGCCGAGGAGACAGTCATGCGCGACGTGGACCTGGGTCATCAGATAATTTCTGTCACCCAGACGGGTCATGGCTTCAGCCTTGCTGGCTCGATGTACCGTGACGTACTCGCGCAGGGTATTACGATCACCAATCGTGACATAGCTGAGGGTGGTTGAATTAAAACCCACGTCCTGTGGCGCCCCCCCGATTACCGCGTACTCGTGCACGGTATTGGCGTCTCCCATCTTCACCCCGTTTTTCAACACTGTGCCAGTCAGCAGCGAGTTCTCATTGCCGATTTGCACGTTGTCCTCGATCACCACATAAGGACCAACCACGTTGCTCTCTCCCAGTTGGGCCTGACCAGAGACAATCGCAGTGGGGTGAATCTTGTTGCTCAAACGACACTCCATATCGATTTCATAACATTGTAAATGATTAACGAGAGATGGCAGGCCGCCTCTCGAGCGCTCGCGCGTTCGCGGCGTCTGGGCCAGCCCTCATGACCTGGAAAGCGCTCGGCATGGGCAACTACGGCAATGGGACGGGAACGGCAGATTTCGGTCCATCGGCGAGCCGCTTGACATGGATGCGGATCGTGATCGAGTGCCGGTGGTGCGAATAGAAAACGCCTGGGCCATGCCCTTTTCCGGATTAGAAGCCGCGCGCCCAGGCGATTTGCCCTACTCGAGAAGAAGCTTCATTAGCGCCGGTGTCGGCTACGCACCGAGGGACCGCGACCAAATATCAGCCACCGGCCAGGCTCGCCTTGGCCGCCACGCGGCGTTTTTTTAGTGCGTCTTCGAGAGGAGGCGCATCCCGCGGTCGAGCCCTTCGATCGTCAGCGGAAACATCCGCTCGCCCATCAACTGCCGCGTAATGCGGATCGACTCGTGGTAGTCCCAGACCGCCTCCGGCTGCGGATTCAGCCAGATCGCGTTGTGATAAACAGAAAGCAGCCGCTCGAGCCACACCGCGCCCGCCTCCTCGTTCGTATGCTCGACGCTGCCGCCCGGATAGACGATCTCGTACGGACTCATCGTGGCGTCGCCGACCACGATCACCGTGTAATCGTGCGGATAGGTATGCAGCACGTCCCACGTCGCCACGCGCTCGGTCCCGCGCCGGCGGTTATCGCGCCACACCCGCTCATAGAGAAAATTGTGAAAGTAAAAATACTCGAGGTGCTTGAACTCGGCGCGCGCCGCAGAAAAGAGCTGCTCACAGATGCGGATGTGATCGTCCATCGAGCCGCCAACGTCCAGAAAAAGCAGGACCTTCACGGCATTGTGACGCTCGGGAACCATCTTGAGGTCGAGCCAGCCGGCGTTCCGGGCGGTGGATCGGATCGTATCGTCAAGGTCCAGCTCTTCCGGCGCCCCGATCCGGGCGAAGCGGCGCAGGCGTCGTAGCGCCACCTTGATGTTGCGGGTGCCGAGCTCGACGGTGTCATCGAGATTGCGGTACTCGCGCCGGTCCCACACCTTCACGGCGCGGCGATGACGCGACTCGGGCTGGCCGATGCGCACGCCCTCCGGGTTGTAGCCCCACGCGCCGTACGGGCTGGTTCCCGCCGTGCCAATCCATTTTGCGCCCCCCTGGTGCCGGCCCTTTTGCTCCTCGAGGCGCCGCCTGAGCGTCTCCATGAGTTTTTCCCAGCCGCCCATAGATTCGATCAGCTTCTTCTCCTCTTCCGAGAGCACTTTTTCCGCGAGCTTTCTCAGCCAATCCTCGGGAACGACGACGGTGATGCCATCGACCTCAACGATGCCCTTGAAGTAACTCGCAAACGCACGGTCGTAACGATCGTAGTACTTCTCGTCCTTCACCAGGCAGGTGCGCGCGAGATAGTAGAAATCCTCGAAGCGGCCAAAGATGACGCGCTTCTCCAGCGCCTCGATTAGGGCCAGAAACTCCTTGATCGAAACGGGAATCCCGCCTTCTTTCAGCTTGAGGAAGAACTCAATTAGCATCGAGCACCCGAGGGCGGTCCGCTCACAACATCGACCTACCCGCCTTTATCTGCTTGGGCGGCTGCATTCGGCGCTTTTCGATCACCAACACGCTGGGGTAATAGTGCATCCCGTGCGACGTCCGCGTGAATTCATTGACTGCGGACTCCTGTTCTCCTTCCCAGTGCCAGGCGTTGAGTTGGTCTATGAGACGCTTGCTGAACTCAACGAACGATCCGTCCTTGCGGTATCCTCCGCCAAACCTGTCCCAGTACGACGTGTGCAGGTCCTCGCATAGATAAACCCCGTCGTCTGCTATGTGCGGATAAAGTTCCTCGAAGGTAGCGATCTGCTGCTCCATTCTGTGCCCGCCGTCATCGATCAGAATATCCGGCCTGGGCAAGTCCTTGCGCAGCCGCGCCAGAAAGTCGCGGTCCGCCTGGTCGCCGATGAGGATCGTCGTCGCCTCGTCCGCGAAGGCCTTGCACCCGGGTTCGATGTCCACCCCGTACAAGCGACACCCGGGCCCGAAGTAATCACGCCACATTTGGAGTGAGCCCCCGAAATTAACACCGATCTCCAGTAGCACGGGCGACCGGCCCCGGTAGCGGGCGAAATGCCGGTGATAAATCTCCAGGTAGCCGTACACCTTGTGCACGCTGCGGCCGGTGTGATCGCGATACCAACTGACCAGTGGATTCTCGGCCGGGCCTGCCCGCGCATGCTGCAACTTCCGACCGCTAAGCGCTGCCTTGACAAACCGGAGCAACATGGCAAGCGGCCTACCTCTGGCGCCTCGACATGAAAACCAGCCGCTCGAAGAGATGGACGTCCTGCTCGTTCTTGAGCAGCGCGCCGTGCAGCGGCGGGACGATCTTGTGCTGGTCCTGGCTGTGGAGCACTTCCGGCGGGATGTCCTCGGCCACGAGCAGCTTCAACCAGTCGAGCAGCTCCGAGGTGGAGGGCTTTTTCTTGAGGCCCGGCACTTCGCGGATCTCGAAAAACGCCTCCAGCGCCTCCTGCAGCAGCCGCTTCTTGATGTCCGGATAATGCACGCGAACGATGCGCTCCATGGTCTCATGGTCCGGGAAGCGGATGTAGTGAAAGAAGCACCGCCGCAGGAAAGCATCCGGCAGCTCCTTCTCGTTGTTGCTCGTGATCACAACCAGCGGACGGTGCCTCGCCCTCACGAGCTCCTGCGTCTCGTACACGTAGAATTCCATCCGGTCGAGCTCGCGCAGCAAATCGTTGGGGAACTCGATATCGGCCTTGTCCACCTCGTCGATCAGCAGGACCGACGGCGCCTCCGAGACGAAACCCTTCCACAGCATGCCCTGGACGATGTAGTTGCGGATATCGTGCACCTTGGGATCGCCGAGTTGCGAGTCGCGCAGGCGCGACACGGCGTCATACTCGTAGAGCCCATGCTGGGCCTTCGTGGTGGACTTGATGTGCCACTCGAACAGCGGACGTCCGAGAGCCCTCGCGATTTCGATCGCCAGCATTGTCTTGCCGGTACCCGGCTCTCCCTTGACGAGCAGCGGCCGCTCGAGCGTGAGCGCGGCGTTCACCGCCATCATCAAGTCATCGGTTGCAACGTAGCTGTCAGTGCCTTCAAATCGCTTCATTGTCATTCAAGGTTCAAGGTTCAAGGTTCAAGGTTCAAGGTTCAAGGTTCAAGGTTCAAGGTTTTCAAGCGAGTCTTGCACCGGGGTGCGGGAGCGTCAAGACAACCGCCCACGCGGCGCAAGCCACGCCGGGCCGGCGTCATCGCGAAGCGCCTGGGCCGATCAGGCGCGCGAGATCGTCGCGCAAGTCGATGTCCACCAGCGCGCCGGGGTCTTCGCACTCGATCAGCTTAACCTCGCCACGATGGCGCTCGAGCACCGAACGGGCACCTTCATCGCCGTCCAGCGCCAGCAGCTCATCACGCAAGGGCGCGCCGAATCCGACGGGATGCCCGCGCTTTCCCTCGTGCGTCGGCGCAGCGATCAACGCCCCGCCCTCCAGCGCCACGACGATGCGCCGGATGGTCTCGGGTCGGATGCCCGGCATATCGGCAAGCGCGACCACCCAGCCATCGGCCTCGCGCACCTGTGCAACGCCGTGCGCGAGGCTCGCGCCCATGCCTCTCGCCGCACCCTGAAACATGGTGCACTGGCAGCCCTCCTGCTCCAGCAAATCGTGGAGCGGGAAATCCCCCCAGCGCACGACAGCCACCACGTCGGGCACGACAGCAAAAAGGTTGCGCGCAGCGTGCGCCGCGATTGCTACGCCGTCCGCGAGCGGGTGGAGGAGCTTGTCTCCGCCGAAGCGCGAGCCGCTGCCGGCGGCGAGCAGTATGGCAACGATATTCCGGGGATGCTCGGGCATGCGGCTCATTATAGAATCTACGGGCCCCTAAAGCCCGCAGGAGCGGTTACAAGCGCCGCTCGATTTGCTGGCGGGCTCCTGGAAAAGGAACCGTAACGATGCCAAAGTTCTGCGCCAACCTCACCATGCTCTGGAACGAGCTCGACTTCATGGATCGCTTCGCGGCCGCGGCGAGAGCCGGCTTTAAAGGCGTCGAGTATCTCTTCCCGTACGACTACGACAAGAATCAGCTCGCCGAGCAGCTCCATAAGCACAAGCTTGCGCAGGTGCTGCACAATTTTCCCGCCGGCGATTGGGGCAAAGGCGAGCGCGGCATCGGCTGCCACCCTGACCGTGTGGGAGAGTTCCAGGACGGCGTTGAAAAGGCGATCGAATATGCAAACGCACTAGGCTGCAGGCAGTTGAACTGCCTGGCGGGCATCGCCCCGTCCGGCGTCGCGCCCGAGAAACTGCGTGAGACGTTCGTGAAGAACCTGAAATTTGCGGCCGGCAAACTGAAGGCCGCGGGCATCAAGCTGCTGACGGAGCCCATCAACACCCGTGACATGCCCGGCTTCTATCTCAACTACAGCCGCCAGGCATTCGACATCATCCGCGACACGGGATCCGACAACCTCTACCTCCAGTACGACATCTACCACATGCAGGTCATGGAAGGCGATCTCGCCCGCACCATAGAGGCGAACCTCAAGCTGATTCCCCACCTGCAGCTCGCCGACAATCCGGGGCGCAACGAGCCCGGCACGGGGGAGATCAACTATGCCTTTCTCTTCCGGCACATAGAGCGGATTGGCTACGAGGGCTGGATCGGCTGCGAGTACAAGCCAAGGACGAACACCGACGCCGGACTGGGGTGGGTCAAGCCCTACCTTTAAGCCGGGGATACTCGAAGCGCGCGCTCCTTGACGCTTACCATCCCGCGCCACACAATCTGAAATCCAAAAATTAGCTGTATCGGGAGTTTCTTTTAATTCCGTTCAAGGGAGAGACAATGAAATCAAAGCGCATTGCCCAGGTATTGGGCATTACCCTCACCGCCGCGTTTGCCGCAGCAGCTTCGGCACAGCAGCTCAAGATAATGACCGGCCCGCAGGGCGGATCGTGGTACCCGCTCGGCGGCGCGATCCAGGGCATCGTCGAGAAGAACGTCAAAGGGGTATCGATGCAGGTGCTGCCTGGCGCGGGCATCTCGAACGTCAAAGGGGTCCAGGCCGGCAAGGCCGATCTTGGCTTCGGCAATGCCGTATCGTCCGTCGACGGGGTCAACGGCCGCGCGCCGTTCGACAGCAAAACCGGCAACGTCTGCCAGGTCGCAACGCTCTACTTTCAATACTTTCACATGGTGGCGCTGGCAGATGCAGGAGTAAAGACCGTTGCCGACGCGAAAGGCAAGGCGCTGACGACGCAGCAAAAAGGCAACACCGGCGAGCAGATGACCCGCCACGTGCTGGAAGTCTACGGCCTCGGATATGACAAGATGTCCAAAGTCAACCATGGCTCGTACACCGATTCCGTGTCGCAGCTCAAAGACGGTCACGCACAAGTGTTCACGCTGATCACCACGGTGCCGGCTTCCTCGGTCATGGACCTCGCTTCTGCGCGGGACATCCGCGTCCTCGAGGTGCCAAACGACAAGCTGAAAGCACTGCAGAAGATCAACAAGGGCTACGACAAGCGCATCATCAAAGCCGGCAGCTATCCGAAGCAGGACAAGGATGTGCAGACGATCGGCACCTGGACCCATCTCATCGCGAGCTGCAAGCTGCCCGAGAAGCTCGTCTATGACATCACGAAGGCGCTGGCACAGAACACGGAACATCTTGGTAATGTCGTTAAGGCGGTCAAGGGCCTGACGCCGAAGGACATGGCAACCAATGTCGGGGTGCCGTATCATCCGGGCGCGCGCAAGTACTACAAGGAAACCGGAGCGCTCTAACGTCGGGCGAATGAGCAGCGGCGGCGCGAGGGTTCGCGCCGCCCTTTTTTTGCCCGTGGTTCAACAATGGCGACCAACGCCGAGCGCGCGCTCAAGGCCATCATCTCGATCGTTGCAGTCGGGATGTCGGCCTACCACCTGACGGTCGCGTTCATCGGCGCGCCGCAGGCCCTGTTCTTCCGCAGCACCCACCTGCTTTTCGCCCTGACCCTGATCTTCCTGCTCTACCCCGGATTTCGCAGGCGCGAGGGCGCGCGCGCGTCGTGGCCGGAGCTGATCTGGATCGCCATCGCGGTCGGGACCACCCTCTACATCTGGGTCAATCACGACTACCTTCTGACGCGCTTCGTCTTTGTCGACGACCCCACGCAACTGGAACTCGTGCTCGGATTCGCATTCACTCTGCTGGTGCTGGAAGCAACACGGCGCGTGATCGGTTGGCCATTGCCCGCGACCGCAGTGGTATTTCTGTTTTATGCCCTCTTCATCGCCAAGTCGCGCCCCGAGCAGATCATCGAGATCCTGTATCTCACAACCGAAGGCATCTTCGGTCCAACCCTGGGCGTTTCAGCGGCCTACGTCATCATGTTCGTGCTCTTCGGAGCCTTCATGGAGCGCACCGGCATCGGTCAGCTCTTCATGGATTTTGCGCTCTCCCTCACCGGGCATACCGCCGGCGGCCCCGGGAAGGTCGCAGTGGTGAGTTCGAGCCTGTTCGGCACCGTGTCGGGAAGCGCGGTTGCCAACGTGCTGGTTGACGGCCCCATCACGATCCCCCTCATGAAGCGAACTGGCTTCAAGCCCGCATTCGCCGCGGCGGTCGAATCGGTGGCATCGACCGGCGGGCAGATCATGCCGCCGATCATGGGCGCGGCGGCCTTCGTTATGGCCGAATTCCTGGCGGTAAGCTATTTCCAGGTCGCGGTTTGGGCCTTCATTCCCGCCGTCCTCTACTACCTGGCCGTCTTCAGCGCCGTGCATTTCGAGTCGAAGCGAGTGGGCCTTCTCGGATTACCGCGCTCGGAAATTCCCCGGTTCGGCACCGTCATGCGCGAACGGGGGCATCTCTTCATCCCTCTGCTCACAATTCTCTTCGGCTTGATGGCGGGCTATAGCGCACCGCTCTGTGCGCTCGCGGGAACCCTCACGTGCATTCCGGTAGCGCTCATGCGCAAGACCACGCGCAAGGGAATCGGCTGGAGGACCGTGTGGAGCGCCATGGAGGAAGGGGCGAAAAATGCCATTGCCGTAGCGCTCGCTTGCGCGTGCGCCGGCATCGTCATTGGCGTCATCACCCTCACCGGGGCGGCGATCAACTTCACCGCGCTGGTCGTCAATCTGTCGCAGGACTTGCTGGTGCTGGCGCTGATCCTCACCATGCTGGCGGGCATTATCCTGGGGATGGGCATGCCCACGACACCCGCGTACATCGTGATGGTGTCGCTGCTCGTGCCGGCCATCATCAAGCTGGGCGCAATTCCGCCCGCCGCGCACATGTTTGCGTTCTATTTCGCCATTTTGTCGGCCATCACACCGCCCGTTGCGCTCGCGGTATACGCGGCCGCCGGGCTGGCGAAGGCAAATTTGTGGGACGCGGGCCTGACCGCCGTCCGCGTCGGAGCCGCCGGTTTCATTGTTCCATTCATGTTCATTTTCGAGCCTTCGCTGCTGATGATCGGAGAGTGGACCGGGATCCTGCAGTCCTTCGCCACCGCCGCCATCGGCACCGTCTGCCTCGCGGCGGGGCTGTTCGGCTATTTCCTCGGCATCGCCCGCGTCTGGGAGCGCGTGTTTTTGGTGGGCGCGGCCGTGCTCCTCATCAAGCCCGGCCTGGTCACCGACCTTGCCGGCGCTGCACTCTTCATCTCCGTTCTTGGTAGCCAGATGCTGCGCAGGCGCACTGAGGCCGAGTCGCCCCGTTCCGCCACGAGGTAGTTCTGCCGCACGAGCACGGACCGGGCTGCCCGGCATTTTGGTATCCTCGGTGTCTGCGCCTCTATGTCTCTGAGTTGATTTTTTTGGGAGGTCCTAATGAGCAACATCGGATTCATTGGTCTCGGCATCATGGGCAAGCCCATGGCGGCGAACCTCATCAAGGGCGGTCACGCGCTGTTCCTTCATTCGCGCAGCGGCGTGCCCCAGGAGCTGACGGCAGCGGGCGGCAAGGCTTGCGCAAGCGCCAAGGAAGTCGCGCAGAAGGCCGACGTCATCATCACGATGGTCCCCGACACCCCGGACGTTGAAAAAGTGCTGTTCGGCGCGAACGGTGTCGCCGAAGGCGTGGCGAAAGGCAAGATCGTCGTGGACATGAGTTCGATCTCGCCGATCGAGACCAAGGCTTTCGCAAAACGCATCAATGAGCTGGGCTGCGAGTATGTGGACGCGCCGGTGTCGGGCGGCGAGGTCGGCGCCAAGAACGCGGCGCTCACCATCATGGTGGGCGGCAGCGAGGCGACATTCAACAAGGTCAAGCCGGTCTTCGATCTCATGGGCAAGAACATCACGCTCGTCGGCGGCAACGGTGACGGCCAGACCTGCAAGGTAGCAAACCAGATCATCGTTGCGCTCAACATCGAGGCGGTGGGCGAAGCGCTGCTCTTCGCCGCCAAGGCCGGGGCGGACCCGGCGAAGGTGCGCCAGGCACTGATGGGCGGCTTTGCCGCGTCGCGCATACTCGAAGTCCATGGGGAGCGCATGATCAAGCGCACCTTCGATCCGGGCTTCCGCATCGAATTGCACCAGAAGGATCTCTCTCTCGCCCTTTCGGGCGCGAGAGCCATGGGGATGAGCCTCCCGAACACCGCCACCGCGCAGGAGCTGTTCAACGCCTGCGTCGCCAATGGCGGTGCCAAATGGGACCATTCGGCGCTGGTGCGCGCATTGGAAAAGCTCGCCAATCACGCGGTCTCGAACTGACGGGCATATGCGCGGGCGAGCCCGGTCTCGACGCCGGATCAGGCATTCCGGCGACCCCGCGAGGTCGCTATCGAGCGGGCCTGCCGCCTGCGCTTGTTGCCAAGACCGGGAAGAGCGCACGCAACGCCCAAAGCCGATGAAGGGAACGTCAGAAGGTTCATGGCCTTACGGCGTGCGATTGGCAAATTCTTGCGCTAGATCAAACCCCAGCGGGCAAGGACCTAATAAATTCGTTGGGGATTCCCCGAATGCCGGATTGCGGCAACGTCGGGACGGCGCCCGAACGGGGGAGCAAAGCTGATGAGTAAGGCAAGCAAGAGTTCAGGATTTGAAATCGTGGCCCGGGAGGACTTCTCGGACGTCACGTATCTCCTTGAAATCCGTCACCCTTTGATGGCGAAAGCGGCCCGGCCGGGCCAGTTCGTCATCGTCATGTCACATGAGCATGGCGAGCGTATCCCCCTGACCATCGCCGACTTCAATCGTACCAAAGGCACGATCACCCTGGTCATCCAGGCCGTCGGCAAGACAACGCGCGAAATGCAGCAGACCTGCCAGGTTGGCACGTCGCTCTACGGGGTTGCGGGGCCGATGGGCATTCCGAGTGAGATCAGCCACGCGAAAAAAATGGCGTTCGTCGGTGGCGGCCTCGGTGTCGCACCCATCTTTCCGCAGGCACGGGCAGCCAAGGAAGCCGGCGCCTACGTGATCGGGATCCTCGGGTTCCGCAACAAGGATCTCATCTTCTGGGAAGACAAGTTCCGGAAATGCTGCGATGAGCTGATCGTGTGCACGGATGACGGCTCGGCGGGCGTCACGGGCTCGGTGACCAAGGGCATCCAGGTCGCCATCGCGGGGCATCCCAATATTGACGAGTTCGTGGCCATCGGCCCGCCCGTGATGATGAAGGCCTGCGCGGAGGCGACGCGCCCGCACAAGATCAAGACGGTCGTGAGCTTGAACCCCATCATGGTCGACGGCACCGGAATGTGCGGGGGCTGCCGCGTCAAGATTGGCGGACAGATACGGTTTGCCTGTGTCGATGGACCCGATTTCGACGGGCACGAGGTTGATTTCGACGATTTGATGGCGCGCCTGCGGCGCTTCAAGGAAGAGGAGCAGGCCGCGCTCGAGCGCTGGTCGGAAAACTGCCGCATGCGTGAAATCGTGACTTCTGCCCCGGTTCGCGCCGCGGATGATAGCGGTTCGCTGCCCGATCCTTTCGAGGAAGTAAAAGGTGGCTGACTTGCTCGCATACGGCGCCAGCCATCACGCCCTGCCCCACCCAGCCGCGGCCGCTCCATGGCTGCGAGAGCAAAACTGAAATGGCCAAGAAAAAGACGATCCGCACTATTCCGCAGCAGCGCGCCCCGATTCGCGAGCAGGAACCAGCCGAACGCACGAAGAACTTCGCTGAGGTTGCGCACGGCTTTCGAGTCGAGGACGCACTACATGAAGCCGAGCGCTGCCTGCTCTGCCCGGATCCGGCCTGCGTCGCCGGCTGCCCGGTCGGAATCGACATTCCCGGCTTCATCCAGAAGATCAGCGCCAAGGATTATCGCGGCGCCTATGACGTCATTGCCGATACGAACCTGTTGCCCGCGGTCTGCGGTCGCGTCTGCCCGCAGGAAACCCAGTGTGAAGGCGTCTGCCCGGTAGGCGAAACGCTGGAACCCGTGGCGATCGGGCGGCTGGAGCGTTTCGTCGGCGACAAGGCGATTCAGGAAGGATGGAGTAGCGTCCCTTACATCGAGCCGAACAGTTTCCGGGTGGGAATCGTCGGTTCCGGTCCCGCGGGCATGGCCTGCGCCGCAGACATGGCGAAGGCGGGCTGCGACGTCACGGTCTACGAGGCATTCCATCTGCCCGGCGGCGTGCTGCGCTACGGCATCCCCGATTTCCGGCTGCCCAATGAAGTGATCGATGCGGAGATCGACAATCTCAGACGGCTTGGCGTCAAGTTCGAGTGCAACACGCTGGTCGGGCGCCTGTTCACGATCGAGCAGATGATCGACGAGCTGGGTTTCGATGCCGTCTTCATTGGGACCGGTGCCGGCTACCCGAGCTTCCTCGGCATCCCGGGCGACTCGTTGAACGGCGTGCTCTCGGCGAACGAGCTGCTGACGCGCTGCAACCTGATGCGAGCCAAGGATGCGGGTTACGATACCCCGATCCCCCTTGGCCAGCGCATCGCCGTGATCGGATCCGGCAATACGGCCATGGATGCCATGCGCGTATGCCTCAGGCTCGGCGCCGGCAAGGTGCACTGCATCTACCGCCGCACTCGGGCCGAGTGTCCGGCGAGAGCGGAGGAAGTCCATCATGCCGAGGAAGAAGGCATCGAATTCCACTGGCTCACCAACCCGATCGAGATCCTGGGAGATGACAAGGGCAACGTGCGAGGCATGCGCTGCATCCGCATGGAGCTTGGCGAGCCGGACGAGTCCGGACGCCGCCGCCCGGTTCCGGTCGCTGGCAGCGAGTTCGAGTTCGAGGCCGACCTCGTGGTGGTCGCGATCGGCACCAATGCAAACCCGATCATCGGTCAGACCTCGAAGCTGAAGCTCAACCGCCGTGGTTATATTGAAGCCGACAAAAATCTCGCCACCTCCATGGCTGGCGTGTTCGCCGGCGGCGATATCGTTACCGGTGCAGCAACCGTGATCGAGGCAATGGGCGCCGGCCGCGCCGCCGCGCGCAGCATGAAGGCCTGGCTCGGGATCCGCGACACCGACCATGTCTACCGGACGGAAAAGGCCGGCGGCAACGGCAAGCTATTTGGCATCGACCTCGAGGAGCGCAATTACGCCCGGGTTCGAATTGGGTGAACAGCGGGAGTCGCTTCCAGGAATTGTACGCACCAGACAGAGAACTCGAGAAAGGCCGGGCAGCAATAACGTGACAACCATGAACGAAACGCTTGCATCGAATCGCGGCTCCAAGGCAGCGCCCGCCGCGCGGCCCGCGGCAAAGAAGAAGACGGCCGTCACGCTCACCGAGCACGTCGTCGAAATAGTGAGCGACTCCGGAGAGGGCGCACAGCGCTGCGGCCAGTCGCTCGGCTCCATCGCGGCGCGAATGGGCAACGGGGTCTGGACCGTCGAAATCATCCCGGCCGAGATCCAGCCCCCGGCGCGCAGCATCGAAGGCGCCAGCGGCAATCGCATACGGCTGGGCGCCAAGCGCGTCTCGAACGGCGGCAACGAAACGGATCTCGTCGTCGCCTTCAACGAGCAGGTGCTCATCGGGCGCGTGCGGGCCGGAGAGCTCAAACCGGGCTGCACCATCCTTCTCGAAAGCGCATGGCGCGAGCACAGCGATCCGAAGATTGCCGCCTCCTATACGGAAACGCACGATCGCCTCGTGACGGACGGCTACAAGGTGATCGAGATCCCGATGGAGCAGGAGTGCCGCAAGCACGTCTCCGATCCGCGCCGCGGCAAGAACATGTTTGCGCTCGGCATGCTCTGCAGCATCTACAGCCTCGATCTGCAGCTTGCGCGCGAGCAGATCGTTTTTGCCTTCGGCAAGAAAAACGAGAGCGTCGTCAAATCGAATATCACACTGCTGGAAGCGGGTTACGAGTGGGCCGAGGCGAATCTGGAATTCAAGTACCGCATTCCGGCCGCACCGGTGAAGGAGCCGCAGATTGTCGTCAATGGCAACACGGCTCTGGCGCTCGGGGTTCTCGCCTCCGGCATGGAAGTGTGCGCGATGTATCCCATTACGCCGGCGACCTCGGCCTCGCATTACCTGAGCGAGGCGTTCGAGAGCGTGGGTGGCATCGTCCACCAGGCCGAGGACGAAATCGCAGCCTGCGCCTTCGCGATCGGCGCGTCGTACGCCGGCAAGTGCGCCGTCACCATCACGTCCGGGCCAGGCTACTCGCTCAAGCAGGAGGCGATCGGCTTGGCGGTCATGTGCGAGATCCCGCTCGTCGTCGTGAACGTTCAGCGCGGCGGCCCCAGCACCGGGCAGCCGACCAAAGCGGAACAAGGCGATCTGCTCACCGCCTGTTTTGGCAGCCATGGCGACGCACCAAAGGTGGTCATGGCGCCAGCCACCATCGAAGACTGCTTCTATTCGATCATCACCGCGCGCAAGATCGCCGAGACGTTCAACGTCGTCGTCGTCGTGCTCTCCGACGCCAATCTCGCCACCTCCCAGCAGCCGTTCTCGCGACCCCAGTTCGCGGATACCTGGCTTGCGCCCCCGGTTGACCAAAGCGCGGTCGACGAGGGAACGAAACCTTATGACTGGGATCCGGTCACGGGCCTCGCCCGCCGCCTCGTGCCGGGACAGCCCCACGGCATGCATACCCTGACGGGGCTCGCCCACGATCGGGCGAGCCGCGTTGCCTACAATCCGGAAATCAACGAAGAGGCAATCCGTCACCGCAGCCTCAAGATCGCCGCGCTGCAGAAAACGCTGAAGGCGCCACCCGTGTTCGGCGGTGATAGCGGCGATCTTCTGCTGATCGGCTGGGGCAGCACCAAGGGCGCTATCGAGGAGACCGTCGAGCGCTTGCGCGAAGAAGGTCACAAGGTGTCTTCGATGCACCTGACGTTCCTGCAGCCGATGCCGGCCGGCATCAAGGAGATCATGCAGCGGTTCCGAAGAGTCATGACGATCGAGAGCAACTGGTGCGACCGGCTCGAGGACGCGATCATTGACGAGACCAACCGGCGTTACTCGGCGCTGGCGCTGATGCTGCGGGCGCGCTACCTGGTCGATATCGACTGCTGGAGCGAGGTGAAGGGCCAGCCCATCAAGCCGGGGACCATTTACCGCGTAATCCGGGAAAAGCTGGAAAAGGAAAGGCGGAAAACATGACGATGCGGGCAACTGAATGCGTGATGCGGATGATTCACGAGGAGGAGCACGACCTCGAGAGCTATCAGAGCAGCATTCCGCGCTGGTGCAATGGTTGCGGCGACAATGCGATCCTCGCCGCCGTCCAGCGCCTGTGCCGCGATGAGAAACTGCAGCCCGAGAAAACCGTTTTCGTTTCCGGGATCGGCTGTTCGAGCCGCTTCCCGCACTACATGAAAACCTACGGCTTCCACAGCATCCACGGGCGCGCCCTGCCGATTGCCGAGGGCATCAAGTTCACGCGGCCCGACCTGCAGGTCTTCGTGGCAACAGGCGACGGCGATTGCTGCAGCATCGGCGCCGCACACTGGATACACGCGATTCGCTACAACATGAACATGACGGTGGTGCTGCACGACAACCACATCTACGGCCTGACCAAAATGCAGGCATCACCTACCTCGCCCGCCGGCCTCAAGAGCAAGACGACCCCGCGCGGCGCCTACCTCGAGGCGCTCAATCCGCTGACCGTGACGCTCGGCGTCCAGAATGTCTCCTTCGTGGCGCAGGCCGTGGACTGGATTCCCGAGGTGGTCTACGACATTCTGGCGGCCGCTTTCCACCACAAGGGATTCTCGTTCGTGCGCATCATCCAGCGCTGCCCGGAATTCCTGCCGCAGCATCTCGATCCGTGGCTGCACGATCCGAACCGGAACCTGCTGCTCACGCACGAGAACGGCATTACCATCAGCCCCGGCCTCGGCAGGGCTTACAAGAACCAGCGCGTCCACGATCCGTCGGACCTCGATCGGGCGCGGGAAATCGCTTCGTCGGAAGATCCGATTCCAGTGGGAATTCTGTATCGCAATCCGAACATTCCCTGCTACGAGGAGACCCGCCACTCTTCGGAACTGCGCACGCCGGGCCGGATTCGGGAAGGGCTGGAGGCGGAACTAGACAAATTCACGGTGTGGCCGCAGGAGAAACCCGGTGAAACGCGACGCGCCTCGTGACGTCATCGTAGGCGCCGGTGCCGAGGAAGATTCCGCGCCGGCCACAGAAATAGGGCCGCAGTTCAAAGCCCATCTCGCCTTCCACCTGACCGGCCACCGGATCGGCGAGGGGCTGGAAGCGCTCGACGGGAAGAGTCTGCGCCCCGCGCTCCTGGCTGGCTACCGCGACCTGACGCAACTGCGCTACGACTTTCCCCTCGTCCTGACCGGCGATTCTTCCGAGAAGGGCTGGGTGTGCTCGGTATCGGATATCGTCGACGGCCTCCTGCGCGAAGTCGCCCCGCAGGGCCTCGAAGGCGAGAAAACCAGGCGCAACGTGCTGCGCCTCGAACGCGCGATGCGCAAACGGGTCGCCGATGGCGCTGCGGGTTCGCTGCCGTCGTTGTGGGACCGGACCGCGCAGAGCCTCGCTTCGCAAAGCGGCGAGCCGCTTGCCGAGACCCTGATTCCGGTCCGGGCCGTTCTCAGGGAGAACGGCGAGGTCATTGACTGTGACGCAAAGCTGCCCGGGCGTCTGTTAGTTCATGCCTGGAAGGCCGTGCAGGCACGCAAGGCGCGCAGCCTGCGCGAGGACATCGACCGGCTCGTTCTCAAACTCTCGGACATCCTGAAGGCGGATTTCGCCCGCTCGGCAGCGGGCCGAAGCAGCGAGAGCCTTAAAGCCTCCGTCGGGGCTGCGCACGAGCAGGCGTTCGACTTCGAGGCCATGTCGCGCCTGCTGGCGCGGAATGCAGCCAAGGACACGTTGCCCGAAAGCCGGCGCCAGCGGATCAATCGCGTGCTCGCCGTGCTGCAGTCGCAACGATTCGTGCAGCCGGGCGGCCGCAGCGACAGCCCGGGCGGCGCCGTGCCGCACGGCTTCGTCTTCGAGAACTGCACTGAAGCGCTGACGGCGTTCCGAAACCGCCTGCCCGAGCTGATCGAGCTGGTCAAGGCCATCGCCACCGCAGAACTCGAGATCGAGGGCCGCTACCTCGAGCCCGCCCACGACCTGCTATTCGAGCAGTTCGATGAAGATGCGCTCGGCCCGAAGGACCTGCGCGTCTTCCCCGATTACCTCGTCTGCATGCGGGCTGCTGAAACGCCAGACACGGAGCTGGCAACACTGATCGACTGCCTCGCGAGCGGGCTGCCAGTGAAGGTCCTGGTCCAGACCGATGATCTGCTGCCGCCGCTCGCAAGCGCCGGCGCGCGTTTCTCACTCAACCTGCGCAGCATGCGCCTCGCCAGCATGGCGCTCGGCTTGAGCGACGTCTTCGTGATGCAGTCGAGCGCCTCCAACCTCTACCAGGCGCGCGAGCAGATCTTCAGGGGCATGGCGCAGACCGGGCCCGCGCTGTTCAGCGTTTTCTCGGGCGCCGCAGGGAGCGCGAACGGGCTCCCGCCCTATCTTGCCGCGGCGGCTGCGATGCAGTCGCGCGCGTTCCCGGCCTTTGCCTACGATCCGTCGGCGGGGCCGGACTGGGCGACGCGCTTCAGCCTCGAGGGAAATCCCCAGCCGGAGCAGGACTGGCCGGTGGAGCAGTTTCTCTACGAAGATCAGACGCATCAACGCGTGGAGGAGAAGCTTGCCTTCACCTTCGTCGATTTCGTGGCCTGTGACCCGCGTTACGCTGCGCACTTCGCACGAGTCCCGAAAGCCGAGTGGAGCGGCAGCATGGTTCCGCTTGCCCAGGGGCTGAAGCAGGATCCGGGCATGACACCGGATGAAGTGCCCTATGCGCTCATGGTGGATGAGCAGCACCAGCTCCAGCGCGCGATCGTTCACGACAAGCTGATGCTCGCGGCGAACCGCTGCAGCGAGATGTGGCGCAGCCTGCAGGAGCTCGCCGGCATTCGAAGCTCCCAGGCGGAAAAACTGCTCGCGCGCGAACGCAAAGTCTGGGAAGAGGCAAAGCAAAAGGAGATCGAGGCCGTGTGGCGCGAAGCAAGATCGGCCACCACGCCACCGGCGGCTGCTGTTCCCGCGGCTGCTGGTCCCGTCGCGGGCGCTGCGTCCGCGCCGGCTGCCGCTACGGCCCCTGCCCCCGCCGCAGTCGCGGCCGAGGCAGCGGCACCGGAACCTCCCTCCGACGAGCCCTACATCGAGACCCCGCGCTGCACGACCTGCAACGAGTGCACGAACCTCAACAACCGCCTCTTCGCCTACGACGCCAACAAGCAGGCGTACATCGCAGACCTCAACGCGGGCACCTACCGCGAGCTGGTAGAGGCGGCTGAGAGCTGTCAGGTCTCGATCATTCACCCTGGAAAGCCCCGCAATCCGAAAGAGCCCGGCCTCGACGAGCTGCTGAAGCGCGCCGCCCCCTTCATGTAGCCACGATTCACCCTGGGCAACGCCGCCGAGCGGTGTAGACTTTTATCCGGTCGATTGTTGCCCCGTGACGCTCTCCGCCATCCATCGCGCCCGTCCTCGCGATCCGCTGCCCGAAGCGCTTCTAGGCGAGCTGCGGGCGCGCCTCGGTGATCGCCTTGCCACCTCGGCCGCCGCGCGCGAGCAGCACGGGAAGGACGAATCGGCTCACCCGATCACGCCGCCCGACGCCGTCGCCTTTCCGACGAGCACGGCGGAAGTCGCCGAGATTGCACGCCTGTGCGCGCGCGATGGCGTTCCGATGATCGCGTTTGGCGTTGGCACCTCCGTCGAAGGCCACGTCCTCGCGATCCACGGCGGGGTGTGCCTCGATCTCTCGCGCATGAACCGCGTGCTCGCCGTCCATGTGGACGACCTCGACGCCAGGGTTGAGGCCGGTGTGACGCGCAAACAGCTCAATCGGCATTTGCACGGCTCGGGATTGTTCTTTCCAATTGACCCCGGCGCCGACGCCACGATCGGCGGCATGGCCGCCACCCGCGCTTCCGGAACCAACGCGGTGCGTTACGGAACGATGCGGGAGAACGTGCTCGGGCTCACCGTCGTGCTCGCCGACGGACGGGTGATCCACACTGGCGGACGCGCGCGCAAGTCATCCGCGGGCTACGATCTCACGCGCCTCTTCGTGGGCTCCGAGGGCACACTGGGCATCATCACGGAGATCACGCTGCGGCTGCATCCCCAGCCCGAGGCGGTTTCCGCGGCTGTCTGCGCCTTTCCCACGGTGGATGCGGCAGTGCGCACCGTGATCCAGACGATCCAGCTCGGGGTGCCGATTGCGCGCTGCGAGCTGCTCGACACGCTGACGGTGCAGGCCGTCAACCGCTACAGCAAGCTTTCCTTGCGCGAGGCGCCGATGCTTTTCATGGAGTTTCATGGCACGCCGGCGGGCGTAGAGGAGCAGGCGCGCACCGTGCAGGAACTTGCCAAAGAGCTGGGCGGGATGGACTTCGAATGGGCAACGCAGCAGGAAGATCGCAACCGACTCTGGCAGGCCCGGCACGACGCTTATCTCGCCTGCCGGCAAGTCCGGCCCGGAAGCCGCGCGTTCACCACGGACGTATGCGTGCCGATCTCGCGTCTTGCCGAATGCATCGCCGCGACCAATGAGGACATCACCCGTGCCTCCATGCCAGTGGCGCTTTTCGGGCACGTCGGCGACGGGAACTTTCACCTGGTGATACCCATTGACGAGACTCGCCCCGCGGATCTCGAGGAAGCGGAGGCTATCAACCGGCGCGTCGTATCGCGCGCGCTCGAGATGGGCGGGACGTGCACCGGCGAGCACGGTGTCGGCATCGGCAAGCTCGATTACCTCGACGCCGAGCATGGCGATGCGATGAGCGTCATGCGCTCGCTCAAGGAAGCGCTCGATCCGCGCAATCTCCTCAATCCCGGCAAGGTCATACGAGTTCGCGATTCCTGAACCGCAAATCGATTTTAGCCGCAGATAAACGCAGACGATTAAATGCGGAGCACGCGGAGAGAAACAAACCGTTATTTACAGGTTATGGAGGTCGGTCCCATTGCCCGTCACTCATCACTCATCACGCTCCGGTCCCTGGTCACTGGGAGAGCATCGGCGGCTATAATCGGTGTTTTGGCGACACCTCCAGGAACGTTAGAATGACGGCACCTGCAGAACAGATTGCGGTGGACCTCGAGCGTCAGCGGGAGGTCGTGTCGGCCCTGCGCACCTTCCTGCCTGAGTCCGCCGTGCTGTTCGCGCAGGAAGACGTCAAGCCCTATGAGTGCGACGGGCTCACCGCCTACCGCCAGGTGCCGATGGTCGTGGCGCTGCCGGAGACCGAGGAGCAGGTCTGCCGCATCCTCAAGGAATGCCATGCGCGGAAGGTCCCGGTCGTCGCCCGCGGCGCGGGCACCGGGCTCTCGGGGGGCGCGCTCCCGCTGGGTAACGGCGTGCTGCTGTCACTCGCCAAATTCATGCGCATCGTCCAGATGGACGTGCGCTCCCGCACCGCGCGAGTCCAGCCCGGCGTGCGCAATCTCGCCATTTCCGATGCCGCGTCACCGCTCGGGCTCTACTACGCGCCCGATCCGTCGAGCCAGATTGCCTGCAGCATTGGCGGCAACGTCGCGGAAAATTCCGGCGGCATTCACTGCCTCAAGTACGGCCTCACCGTGCACAACATTCTCAAGCTCCGTGTCGCGACGATCGAGGGCGACATCGTGGAAATAGGCGCCGATGCTCTCGACGCGCCCGGTTACGATCTCCTCGCGCTCATGACCGGCTCAGAGGGCATGCTGGGCGTGGTGACCGAGGTCACCGTCCGCTTGCTCCCAAAGCCGGAGTACGCGCAGGTCGTGATGGCCTCCTTCGATGACCTGGCAAAGGCCGGCGAGGCGGTCGCCAGCGTCATCGCCACCGGTATCGTGCCCGCGGGCTTCGAGATGATGGACCAGGCCGCTACCCGCGCCGTGGAAGGATTTGTTCAGGCCGGCTATCGCACTGACGTCGCCGCAGTGTTGCTGTGTGAGTCCGACGGCACCCGCGAGGAGGTGGCGGACGACATCCGTCGCATCCAGGAGGTAATGGAAAAAAGCGGCGCCGTGCAGACCCAGGTCTCGCGTGACGAGCCTGAGCGGCTGCGCTTCTGGGCCGGCCGCAAGGCGGCATTTCCGGCCGCGGGAGCGATCTCCCCCGACTACTACTGTATGGACGGCACGATCCCGAAGAAGCGGCTGGGCGAGGTCCTGCGCCGCATCACGGCGATGGAAGAAAAATACGGCCTGCGCTGCGCGAACGTGTTCCACGCGGGCGACGGCAACCTGCACCCTCTCATTCTTTACGACGCAAACGAGCCCGGCGCCTTCGCGCGGACGGAAGCCTTCGGCGCCGAGATCCTCGAGCTCTGCCTGGAAGTGGGCGGCACGATCACGGGCGAGCACGGCGTCGGAGTCGAGAAGATCAACCAGATGTGCGCGCAATTCTCCTCGGCCGAGCTCGCGGTTTTCCATGCGGTCAAGTGGGCGTTCGACCAGGAAGGACTTCTCAACCCCGGGAAAGCAGTGCCGACCTTGCGTCGCTGCGTCGAGTACGGGCGTATGCACGTCCACGCAGGGCAGGAGAAATTTCCGGAGCTGCCGCGGTTTTGACTTAACGGTTCAAGGTTCAAGGTTCAAGGTTCAAGGTTCAAGGTTCAAGGTTCAAGGTTCAAGGTTCAAGGTTCAAGGTTCAAGGTTCAAGGTTCAAGGTTCAAGCAA
>Ga0209536_100000415_pt1 | contig 68604 bp, 89 predicted proteins | sample DeeMarSeWOR28_12_FD_187461 | JGI IMG/M metagenome (GOLD analysis project Ga0209536, IMG submission 187461) | Marine sediment microbial communities from White Oak River estuary, North Carolina - WOR-2-8_12 (SPAdes) (version 2) | ecosystem: Environmental > Aquatic > Marine > Intertidal zone >...
TCCCGCGTCTATGCCGAGCGACAACTCTATGCGAACAATTGGAGTTTTGGCGGCGGGGCGCGGAATGGCTTTCTGAGCGGCGACACGGTAATTCGGACTCACTCTGTTATCTGGAATTGGGCGGGACATAGCGGGCAACCTTCGGGCTATCGTGGTGCTGGCCGTAGACAGATCATCGATGTGATGGCGAAGCCGGGGCCGAGTGAAGCCGCCGACAACGATCACCGCAAAACGGGGATGGGCTGGTCGCAGGTTTGGGAGCCTACCGGAACGCCGCCAGCATACAACGACAGTACGCTCGACAAGATTATGGCTGCCGGTTATCGGACCTATTGGAGTCGAGGCGGCAGCCCGGGCGGTGATCCGTACACGACTGCCACGCACAATGAGACGTGGCGAGGCTTAGATGCCGACTCTATCAATACCGACGAACAACTCGGAGGGCCGATGGTCTATTGTGCTCAGACGCTGAGTCCCGAGTGCGTGGCGGCTGGAGATACGATCTCGTGGGGCTGGATCGAGACTGACACGTTGCCGACATCTGGCACACCGGGAAGCGATTGGGGGCCAGCCGGAGGCCCGCTCTATGGTGATGGCCTGACCGACGCCGAGATCGACTCTATTGCTGCATGGGTCGGCGCGAGCTGGGGGCTGACCTGTGACGGAAAGATCGCCAAAGTCATTGATGGCGTTCGTCGCCGCATCCCATTCGACAGCCTGCGAATTAGGGAATATTACGACTCTGCGACGAGTGCGCCGGATAGGGGGATCAGTGGTGAGTTTCCGGGCGGCGATCATCAAGTACAGGATTCCATCTGGCCGACGATCACGGCTGGGGGCACGCGCTGTACGGACACCGATGGCGATGGATTGTGGGATAACTACGAGTCAGCTCTAACCAACGGTGTGTCTACAACCAGTGTGAATCCTACTGATACTGTTACTCGGTATAATCACTTCGCGTTTGAGGGCCAAGATTGGGCCTTCTTCTCTGACTGGTTCACTGTGTGGTTTAATATTGGTGCTGCTGGTAGAGATTCTATACAGCTTTTCAATGGTTCTACACACCTAGCCGTATATATTACTCCACCTACTGGTGTACTTGCATGGACTCCAGAGGAATCATACGAAGCGTGGGGTATTGGAGATACTATCCATGCGAAAGTGTGGGATGCCGGTGCGATCACCGACTCTTCCGGTATGATTGTAGCGTTGGATACGACAGCCACATCTCTGTACCGTTGGTCTGAGCCTGCGGCTGGTTGCTTCTCTAGTTGGACGATAACGTGGAATCAGTTGAATGATCCTGCTGGTGTCGATGGATACTATGTCTATTGGGACTCTGCCGGTCTAAATAACTATATCAAGCTGGACTCCACACTAGCTCAGAACGATACGACTAAGACACTCAACAACCGTGACTTAGGTGGTAGGATGTGGGGTGGAGACTTCGTGTATATCAAGCCGTTCAACTCTGAAGGGGAGGGTACAGCTACCCCGACAGATACCGTTGATGTAGTGTGCTCATAGATGTGTAAGTGTGCGAAGAGGTTAAGGGAGATTTTGAGGGCTGAGGCGTATGTTCTACAGGATGGAACGTGGAGCAAGGGCGATGATCGTATAGTTGACAGTAGCATTGAGAACCACCACTTCAGGATCATAGCCATGCGACCTGAGATGTGGGGGGAGGCTGCTAAGTCAGTGGCTAAAGATGTAACTAGACAACTAGGGAACTCAGGTTTAGTATAGCTTAGACCTTAATTAGGAGTATTGTACATGGCATTATCAGAAGGAATCTTCGGGAGATTGCAGGAGAGACTCCGTGGACGGCAACGAGCCAAGGAAGGCGAGATCGCTGGTTCTAGTGACTTCCTTGAGACCCTACGTAGGGGACGAGAGGCCGGAGTATCTGACTTCCGCTCTATCTTGCAAGGGTACTTTGACCCCGAGTATAGGCGTCTGCATGAGAGACAGCCGGGGCTAGAGGAACAGTTCTTGGAGCAGGTCTCTGACCCAGAGGCGGCTACCAGAGCAGCTTCAGAGGCCGCATCGGTGGCTACTGAACGGTTGTTTGATCCACGTTTAGGTACTGCTACTCAAGCTTACCGTGGCGCTACAGGCAGAGCACAGAAATCTGGCTTCGGCGCTGGTGGGTCAGGACAGGAGGAACAAGAGTACAATATAATTTCAGAGGCCGCTGGTAGAGAGATCGGCAGATCTGCTAGAGAGGCTGCGGCTGGAGAGCGACAGTTCCAGACTCAGATGTTCGGTGGGTTCACACAGGCTCAACAGGCCGCGATGTTCGATGCGATGGAGTCGTTGTTTACAGGACTGTTCGGAGAGAGGCAGCTAGATGTCGCTGAGGAAGCTGCTAAGGGTCCACGTCAAAAAATCTTAGGGATATTCTAATGCCCATGCATCCTTTGGCTATAGCTGCAATAGCTCAGGCTGGTTCACAGGTAGCCGGTAGTTTCTTCGGTGAGCCTCACCAGCCTCAGACAATAGACACCGAGTTGGACAAGGACAGGGTGAATAAGAGACGTAGAGCGCAGACGTTTGCTGATCGCAGTATCCCTCGTGTAAGAGGTACTATGACTCAGGCTAGACCCGATGCTGACATAGCCTTTGCCCAGAACCCTATCATGCAAGCGTTTCTGGTCTAATGGCACAGTTAAGCATCCTTGCCCAGATGGTGAGAAAGGCAGAGAACAAGAAGCATGACCCCAATCGACCACAAAAGAAAGGGGCTCAGCCTTCGTTAGGTTCTGTCTTGCTCCAGACTAGAGACTCGGATGCTGGACTGAAGAAAGAAATGGAGTACTTGAGTAACCCAGTCTTCCAGTCGTTTCTTGAGGGCTTGGTTCCACAAAACAGATTTGCACAATATCGGAGAACATAGATGGCGATTCCACTGCTACCAGTAAATATTCCTCCTCGCAGAATAGAGAGGTCTCCTATTGAGGACGCCTTCCGGTTAGGACTATCTAAGCTTTTTGTTGAGGCCGCTACTGCACCCTTCGATAAGAAGAAGTTCCAGAGGGAAGATGAGGCACGGCGAAGAGATAGGATACTGACAGATGAATTGGCTAGAGAAAGACAGCAACATCAGTTCGACCTAGAGATTGAGAGGTTAAAACAAGCTGAAGACATCCAAACGCAGGGTATGGTAGATCGCAGAGAGCTGGTGGAGGTAGACGACACATTCAAAAGCTCAGTCAAGGAGAACTATGGTTATCCCTTAACTACGGTTTCTTTCGGTGGTAGAGAGTATATCCCACAGCGGCAGCATGATGTATACACACAAGGTCTCAGACCGATAGGTGGGTATGAATCCAATGTTTTGGAGAGAATAGAACAGTTGGGTGGGATCACGGTCAGTGCACCAGAGAGAGAACGTATAGATACAGCGCATGAATACAGGACTGCGCTTGAGGGTGCTGGAGTGGTAGCTGATCTAACTAGAGCAGGAGCTACTGCTGCCCAAGCTAGATACGGTCGCCAAACTGTTATGAATGACTTGATGAGGCAGGTGCAGGGGGGCATAGGTGACTATACAAGAACGCACAGTATAGTTGACCCAAAGACCGGGGAGCGGCGTAGCCCTACCGATCAGGAAGCTATGGCTCTGCTTCTGCACCCACTATTGATAGGTATGCCCAAGGAGTTTATTAGTGCCAACCCTCAAAGTGTCTATTTCTACAATATGGCTGAAGAGATCCTAGCAGGTGGACAGCCGCAGGAATATGTACGCATGAATCTGGCTGCTGTACGGGAGATGACGGAGAAATTGTATGATGAGGAACGTCAAGTAGAGAATCAAGATCAGATAGACAGAGATGTAGCTGAGTTAGAAACCGCAGTACCTCACGATGGTAGAGGAACTCTTCTACGAGATGAAGAAGGTAAAGTAATCGAAGACATTAATGATCAACGGACGTGGATGAGACGGCATCAAGGGGCTAGTACAGCCGTCTTCTTGGCCAACAATCACTTCCCGACAGCGGAAGAGTATGTTGAGTCAGTGCATAATTTTAGAGGACCTATGTTGGAGCCACAGGTAGAAGGGTATTTGGAGGCTATCTGGAGGTCTCGTTATGGTGCTGATGTTGATCGTCCTTGGTTGTACGACATCAATGAAGCTACGAAAAAGATAAACCCCAATCGTCCTATGAGTTCGTTTCCAAGGAACGATGACGGCACTGGTGGTGTGAGTAACGCTTTAATGCGCTCGGCTGGTACGTCTGTAACAGGACTCAATCCTGACGGTACGTTTGATCTGCCTACTCCCGGGTACGAAGAAGACTATGATCTCGTACCGGGACTGACGAACTGGGTCTATGGTACGTTGAAGACTTACAGTGGAGAGAACTTCGCTGAGTACGAGAGAGCTGCGAGACAGTACCACCTTTTGAAGGATGAGGTAGACTCGTTCGAGGAGCCGGAGGATATGAAGCGTTTCTTCCGCTCTGCTAACCATGTACGCAGGACTAACAATCTGCCTGTTACTTTTAGTGATGAAGAGATAGATGAGTTAAGTGGTGGGGTATTCAATCTTGTACTAGGTCAGTTGAAGGAAGCTATTGACCTAGGTAACAAAAGACTAGGCAAAGAGTACGACGAGTATCAAAAGAGACAAGCTGAGTTAGGGAGTATCCCAACTCAGGTGCCATAACTGGAACGCAAAAGGAAAGAACATGTCTAACGGTCAAGATGACCGTGGGGATAATACCCTACGGCCCTACCCTAATATCAACCTATCCGCAGCTGAGATCATAGCCCTCGAAGGTGAGAGACTAAGGCGTGAGGGTGAAGAGCCTACTGACACCGAGGGCGAGGGTAAAGAGAAGCTTAGCGGTAAAGCCCTTGAGTACAGGCACCAAGCAAACAGGTTCTTGCAAGCCTTTGTTGATGCCCACGAAACTATCAACCCTACAGGTAGAGCCGTCCGTAGGTATAAAGGTGTGGTTCCTGTCATCAAGAAGGGTGGTATCTTGTCTACCACAGGGCCGATGCCAGCCATTACCGGAGCCTTCAATGCTACCATCGGTAACTTGTTTGGTTGGGAGATAGAACCAGAGCAGGTCACGCTCTCGCCAGATGAGGTTATCAACGCTGTCGGTGGTTTGGTCAATAAGCTATTCGGCCTCATCGGTATCGGTACAGATGTAGAGATCATTGGTGGCCCAGTCCCCAAGGACCCACATGTATGGAATATCACTGATCCTCGTATCATTCCGCAGAGAGAGCTGACACCAGAAGAGAAACAGATCCGTTACATCAACAGGCTTGCCGCAGCTATCAGCTCCGGCGCACAGACCCTAGGTAACGTCGAGATGGATGTGGTCTCTGGTGAACTAGCTCCTCCTCTAGACAACACTGAGAAAATCCTTGATATGGTGGGTGGTGAGATTCCCTTGATCCTCGCTACTGTCGGTCTGGCCGGTCCTATGCAGAAAGTTGCAGGTAGAGCTGTTACAGGAATGCTGGGTGCTGAGTCTATCGCTGCCAAAGGTGAGGCGATGATCGGTAAACAACTTGCCCGTGCTGGCTCACGAGGTAGAGTGCTCAACACCATCATGCAGGGACGGAGGTTTACTGGTCTAGCTGAGACTGAGGCTGGAGTCGAATTGCTCAAGGCTCGTGCCGGTGAGGCGTATGTTAAACAGATGGGTCAATGGTTGGGGTTGGACTTCCCTATCACAGTCGGTTTTGCTGCCTCTGAGATACTGGGCGAAGACACGCTACACAGAATCACAGAAGGTCATGGTATTCCTGCCTCTGATGCACTGAAGACTATGGCCTTGTTCGGTGCCTTTGGCGCTGGTTTTGGTCTGGCCTTCCGTCCCGGCTCACCGCGACATCTAGCTCGTTTTGCTACTGAACTGTCGTCTGAAATCAGTGCGGGCTCTTTCAGGAATGTACCTAAAGGGTTCCGTATGGCTGGCAGAGTGTTCGAGGGAACTAGCCCCAAGGGTACTCCTATGTGGAGATGGCAGAAAGGCGTCGAGGTTGGTGGTAAGAAGGTAGGCGGGAAGAAAGCTCCTTCTCCCGCCGTGGAAGAGATCGGTGCATACTTCGATGATCTATTCAACCGCGCCTCTACTGCTTACAAGACAGGCACAGAAGAGGCAGTACAGGAAGCCACGGAGAAGAGTGCTAGTTACAAACAGGTGTTAGAACAGTTCGATTCAGAGGCCAACGCCATCCATTTCTCTGCTGCCAAGTACGCTACCACAGCTAGGAATAATTTCTTACGGCCCGCATCGCCTCATAAAAGAGTACCGTGGGAAGAGGTAGATGCTCGTATCAATGATCTGCATAATATCTATGCAGACCAGCGCCTACCTATCGGTGAAAGAACCGAAGCTATGGGAGAGATCATCGCTTTACGTAAGGCATACAATATGCCGTATGAAGAGATGGCTAACGGCATCCCTCTCAGTGCAGAAGAAGCTGCTTACCGTTATGTAGTCAATGAGAACAATCCTACACAGTTGGCGAAGATAGCTGACGGGTTGGCTTCCAGCGACCCTGTAGTTGCCGCTCGTATCAGGCAGTTTCTTGCTGAGGGCTTTCCTGAGACTGAGACTAAAGCCGTTGCTGCTAGGTTGAAGAAGAGTGTAGGTCTAAACAGTAGAGGTGTCTCTCGTGACGTGGGGTATCTATGGGATGCAGAAGGTAATCGCATGGTACCTATCACTGACTCTAAGTTTGGTATGGTTCGGGCTAGGGTAGTCTCTGGTCCTAAAGAAGGCAAGATCGTATCGGTTAATCTCAACGAGGTAAGCATTGAGCCACCCGCTGGACATACAGTTACATTGAAAGACAGGGAGGGGTTCTTCATAGCAGAGAGTATGCCTGCTGGAAAGAACACGGCTGTCGTTCGTAATATGAACAACCCTGATGAGGTCTTCGAGATTCCTTACTCTGCAATAGAGGAGATAAGTCCTCCTCCTACTAGTAACCCAATCGCTGAAGCGCAGATGGAATCGCAGGCTAAGATGGTCATGGAAGCATCTGAAACTGCTCCCGTACCTGCACAGGAAGTATCATTAAGAGGTGAGCCTGTTGAGTTAGTTGAGGCTGGTAGTGCTACTGCTAAAGTAAAGACTAAGAGAGGTCAGGAGACTGTACCTCTCGAAGACGTGAAGCGGTCTACCCGCAACAAGCCCAAGACCAAAGCGCAGAACGAGCAGGACATGGGCAGGACCGATGTTGGTTCTGAGGTGGTTGACTTCGTTCCAGCTACACGTCCTGACACTAACCACCGTATTCTGTTTACTGTCATGCCTAACGAGGAAGCAGCTACATTCAGAGCCGCATGGGAGGCCGGTGATGTAGAGGCAGTCAAGACTCTTATGGCCAAGTGGAACGCTCACGTAGTCCCGCCTATGGGTCTGCGTGATGACTGGAAGATGTTTGGCATCGAGATTCCTTCTGCTGAACTGAATAGCAAGATGTACACCAAGAAGGCCAGAGCTATGCTTGCCAAGTTGAATGACGCAGAAGGTAAAATTGACTGGCAAGGTAAACTTGGTTCTCCTGTCAACATCGGTGAGAATGCAGAGAACGTGTATCGTACTGGCAAGCTGTACGACATCACCTATGATATGTGGGGCAAGACTGTCCGTAACACGTTGGATGTAAACACGATGGACCCAGCCGTGCAGACAGAGTATCTACGCAAGACCTTGGACATGTCAGAGAGCCTACATACCCCCCTTGAAAAGCAGGCCACTGCTGTACGTGGCGCTAAGAAAGCCAAACGTGCATCTCGCAAGAATGACCAACGAGCACAGGAACGTACAGCTCGCAGGATGGAACACGCTGCCGAGGAGAACTACCATAGAGAGAGAGCCGCTATTGCTGCTGATGAGGTTGAAGAGGTACAGAACCGTATCCTCTCTGACCTTGAGGTTGAAGAGGCTAGATTCGATGCTCTTGCTGCTGAGGGTATTGGGGTTGAAGCTGAAGGTGCTGCTATCGTCGCAAGAACTAGAAAGCCGGGACCTCCACCTACTGCTGCTGAAATAGAGCAGGCAAGAGCAGATATGCTCACCGCTCAGGGTATCGGAGTGGAAGCTGAGGCTCCTATCGCCGGTACTGGTAGAGCACGTAGAGCTGCTATTGAACGTGTCGAGAAGGAAGAGAGTTGGGCTGATTGGGGTGACATCATCAAGTCTCAGGGAGTAGATGACAACCCAATGGTTCTCCTACATGAGGATACAGTAGAGCGTCTGTTCATACACCGTGCTAGTAGGAACACCTTCCGTACAGAGTTGGTAGGTGAGAGTGGTAATGTACTCTCTACCAAAGAGATGGACCTAACTGGTTTGATCGACTTCGCTCAGGGTAGAGGATTCAAGCCTACCTTATTCCGTACTGACAAGACTAGCGGGCTGTGGGTACATACTACACAGAGTGGTAGAGCAAACAGGACTACAGCTACGATTACTGAGGTTGATGGTGGTTTCAAGGCACAACAAGTAGAGACCATTGAAGTTCCCCGTGCTGTAAAGGTGCCACCTAGCGGAGAGATAGTCCCTGTCAAAGAGACGAGGATAGCTCAACATACTCTATCTAGAGAAGGTGTGGAGGTTGTAGGTGCCAATAAAGCTGGTGACAGGTACTTTGTTCGTGTACGTGATCCAGCGGTGAGAAATAAGTTTGCTACCCCTAGTGAGGGATTGCAGCTATTGAAGCGTGGTGGCCCTACCAAGGCTAGGGTAGCTCGTGACAAGCTGAGCGTGCCTGTCGAGGAGTTTGAGCCCGGGGTGCCTAGAGAAGGATTCCTCCGTACAGAAGGTAGGCTACAGATAGTTGAGGGTCCGTTGCAGGGCATGACTCCCGAGGTTAAAGCTCAGCAACTTCGTGTGTTCACCACCGGAGAGTTGCTACCAGCCGGTACAGTGGTACAGAGAGAGGTTGGTGGTGCTGTGTTCCAGACAAGAGAGGCTGCCGAGAAGTGGCTTGTCAAAGAGGGATTCAAGTACGAGAAGGGTCCATACATGGTCCGTCAGCGTGAGTCTTCGTATGGTAGGCAGTGGACTGATGACCTTGAGGGTTGGTGGGAAGACCTGCCGATCGCCTTCAAAGACCCTGCTGTACTTAGTGACAAGATGGCTCTCAGGGCTATGTTGAAAGACAACGAGAACTCATTTACTGAGCTACTGCGTGGGTATATATGGAGAGACGGACGTATCCCGCCTGAGTTGTCTGATGACGCTGCTCAATTCGTAGACCTATGGATTAAAGAGTTCGGTGACGTTGACCTGCCGTTCACTGCCGACTTGCGTAGAGCTATCGGTACACCGGGGATCAAGGACATTGGGCCTGCTTCAATGAGAACCGTAGCTCCAGAGGATGAGTTACAAGACTGGATCGTGGAGACTACTAGCAACCTGTTGGAGGCTAACCCTCAATACAAGTGGTTCCAGACTGGTAAGGCTGGAGCTAAGAAGCATGGTGCTACAGCGGCTAGAGTACCTCATCAAGGTACATACTATGGCTCTGTTAGGTACGCCAAGACCAACCCCAAGCTTGGCATCCTACGCTCTGCCCGTAAGCACGAGGAAATGTTGGGAGACATCACCGCTGGTACAGGTTACCATGCTGCTGCTCCTAACCCTACTTACCCAGATGAGATGGCTTCTAGTCTTATGGGTGGTCAGAGGTTTGGTAGGCTCAAGACAGAAGGTGGTAGAGCTGTTGAGGTAGTACACTACCCGATGGAGGGTACCGAGGCTGTCGTTCGTATACCGTCTAGTGGCAGGACTAAGACTGTACCTAAGAGCGCATTGGACGAAGCTGAGTTCGGTATGAAATGGGGTCCCAATATGAAGGGTAGAGCTTTGGCTGTTGAAGGCGCTCCTGCTCGTGAGTTCTTCGAGAGACCTGACCCTATCGGGTTCGGTGCTGTAGAGGCCAAGATCGGGTTGGAAGGTGTGGAAGATCCAGTTCAGGTGGCAGTTGGTATAGCTAACCACGTTAAGGAGCTAGCCAAGAACATCAGAGTACGAAAGAACGGCGCTTTCATCACTGACCCCAAGAACACAGATGCTCTGATTGAGGCGTACTCTCGCACTCAAGAGCTGCCTCTATTTTGGGACCAGACTACAAAGGCATGGAAACACCCGCTGGAAGTACTCGACGCTTCTATGCCTAAACGCCTACGTAAGCCGCTAAAGATGGCCACATACTACCGTGAATTAGCCAAGGCCAAAGAACACCCTCACGCTGAGTTAATAGCTCTGTCTAAAGCTGGTGCTCTCAGCCCACAACAGAGGGAGCTGCTACATGCGTGGACTAAAGATATGCGGAATATGATAGCCTCTCCGTCCAAGAGGAAGCTGACAGACTACGAGGCTATGCAGTTCCTTATCGAACACGAAGCTATAGACCCTGTTGCTACCGCCTACGTCCGTGAGATGAGAGAAGCTGGTGCTATCGGTAAGTGGTTGGATGAGGCAGGTATTGGTAATGATATGCTACTGTGCACCAGCCCGTGTAAGAGTATCAGATTCTCTCGCTCTAAACTGATCGACATCAACTGGTTCGATAAGTGGATGGGTGTGAGTTGGAAGGTGTTCAATAAACATCCAGTGTCAAAGTACTTCGATGATATGGTACGGGAGTTTGCTGATACAGAGCGTAGGGAGTTGATGAACAACCTACAAGTGAGTGCTCTGTTAACTCAGAGAGGTTATACAACCAAAGACTTACGGACTGTAAAGAAGTTGATACAGAAGCACGGCTTCGATTGGGACGCGGCTGAGGCTGGTGGTGCTAACACCAAGTACCAAGGAGCTTTCGAGCTGCTCAATACGGAGTTTGACAACAAGCTGAAAAGGATCAAGACGTTCTTGATTAAGCGTGAAGCGGAGCCTATACGGTGGGACCCAGCAGCCGAGAAGGCTGCGGAGCAGAGGACAGTACTAGAAGCTCAAGGTATAAACTTCGACAAGATAGGCGATGACTTTCTCATCATGCCCGGGCACTCTAGGCCCGATATAGGCTTCAATCTACCAAAGATGGGTAGACGTAGTGAGGAGAGGATTCACCAGTTCCTCGATATGCAGGAGACTTTTGGTAAGGACATAACAAAGGTACCGCAACATGTGAAGGATGAGATTATCGCTCTCGGTGATGACTGGATGCTGGATCAGTGGGATTTCTGGGGACGTTGGGGTAGAGATAACTTCTGGCCTTTGGTCCACAGTGGACAGTTCGCGGTTGAGTACGAAGGTACTTTGGTGGCATGGACCCAGAGCTATGATGACGCCTTTGCTGCTATTCGTCACCTGATCAAGCAGTCCGGTGCGGGGGAGACAATAGGTGAGTACTCTGCTATGGGTAACTGGAACATTAACCTATCTCAGTGGGTGCCAGACGAGATCTATGCTCGTCACATGAAAGGGAAAGACTTCCAGAAGTTTGCTAAGTTGATGGGCGAACACCTTGAGACTGGTCCCGACGAGATCAGAGCTGTTATTACTAGGCAGGATAAGCTGCCTCCCGGTATGAAACCCGGGAGTATAGTCCATGCCTTTGAACGTAAGGCTAACCTAGAGCCGCTGTTCGATGACCCCATGACCGAGTATCTAGTGTACAGTGCTCGTGTTGAACGTGCTCTATTCAAACAGCGTGTGGGTGAGGCATACGAGAGGGCTGTGGCTGACAAGGCATTTGACCACGCACTCTCTGCTCGTGCAGAACTGCCTCCACTCCACAGGATGACTAACCTAAAGAAGGCTGTAGGTGAGGCTTACCTACGTGCTATTGGTGAGTACACAGGCGGAGACGCCTTTGCTGACGGTGTAGTTGGGTACTTTGAGTGGCTCAGGATCACACCGCAAGAGCTGGCAAGACGCGGTGGTAAGGCTGTAGGTATAGGCACCGAAGCTGCGTACCCAGAGATGGCTCTAGGTGACATCCTCAATCCAATGAGAGGATCGAAGGTCTTCCAACAGAAGTACCTTGCAAGGAAGAGAGCGTCTGAGGCAATTGCCTTCCAGTCTAACTTCAGATTGTTTGGCTCGTTATCCTCTGCCTTCGCCAATGCCTCTCAGTTCTGGGTCAACGTACCCAGTGTGTTGGTGAGAGATGGGCAGTGGGGCATGACTAAGGCTATGCAAGAGTCGATTAAAGCGTACAAGGACGCCAACGAGGTGTTCTTCCGTACAGCATTCAAAGCTGGACCTAATCTTGAGGCTTCCATCAAGAAGCTACCAGAGGACCTACAGCAGTTTGCTGCGATGGCAGATGAGTTGGGTATCGCTGCCATGCCCGGGAAGCACATGGTAGGTGCTGACTATGCTGGTATCGGTGACTTGTACAACATGGTACCTAACGCTTTGCTTACTGATACTAAGAGAGACTTGATGTGGAAATGGACCAAAACCCTTGGTATGACTCCGTTTAATGGAGCTGAACGCACCAACCGCATGGCTACCATGATCGTGGGTTACCGTAAAGGTTTAGCTCATGGTCTGGATGACAACGCAGCCAGACAGTACGCTAAGAACATGGTGCGTGAGACTCAGTTCCAATACGATGAGATCTCCATGCCACTAGGGTTCACGAAACTGGGTCCTGCTGGGCGTATGCTCTTGCAGTTTAAGCCTTTCGTAGCTAACCAGTTGGGCTTCGAGAAGGACCTAGTGATGAAAGCGTTCATCAATCCAGCTACAGGTAAGGCAGGGATTGATGCTAAAGCTGTACAAGCTCTAGCTACACACTGGGCTATGTATTCAGTATGGGGTGGTATACGTGGTATAGCCGCCAGCCCTGCTATCGCTGCTCTGGGCCTGCCTTACTTCCTTATGACAGGTAAGAGACCTGACCAGCTGCTTATGGGTATGTTGAGGAAGAGCAGGAACTCTAAGCGTGAGCCTTGGGAGAAGTTCACTGATAGCCACAAGGCTCTGTCCAGTGACATTCTTTGGTATGGGTTACCTGCACTTGGTAGGATGTCTCTAGGCAACAGGGTAGGTGTGAGTGGTCAGGAGTTGATGAACTTCTGGGAGATCCCGGGCATATTCGGTCCTCATGGTTCTATTTTTGCTGACGTTTTCTCGGCCTACAAAGGCTACGCTAGAACTAAAGGTTCATGGCTGGGAGTAGGTGGCGGTATAGCCGGTGCTGTTGCGCCTTCATTACTACCCTCTGTTGGTGGTGGGTTCGTGAAGAAGGTAATGCCACTGGGGCGTGTAGGTGGTGGTTTGCTTGGTGCCAGTGCTGCCACAGGTAAACTCCCCGGCGTTGATCTGTTTCACTACCCTAACCCTTTCTACGAGTTCTTAGAAAAGGAACCACAAGGTAAGGCTCTGTCACGTAGAGCTGTACCTACACTACTCCGTAACTTTATACGGTCAGTAGAGATAATGAACACTGGAGCAGTAAGAGATATGGAGTTCCGTCCTAACTATATAACTGCCGACGATAAGACTGAGGCTATGGTTGCTGCGTTGTTCGGTGTGCAGACAGTGAGTGCGGAGGAACGTAACGCTGCGCTGGGTCTGTTGTTTAGTGAGGCTGCGTTGTATGACAATACGAAGAAGACGTTGGTAGAACGTATAGCCAGAGCTACAGCGGAGGGAGACAAAGAGGGTGTCGCTGAAGCGTGGCGCTCTGCCCATGAACAAGGCATTGTAATTGGTAACGAAGAGATTAACCGCCAGCTCAAGAACATCCAACAGGATGCTGAGCGTACACTACGCCAGAACGTGACATCCGAAATACGGCACCGAGAGTGGCGTAGAGGCGGCATTTGACGAACGGCGAATTAGCCGATAGGTTGTTGCGAGTCGGGGGCGCATCCGTGCCCCCAGACGAGCACATAACTCTTTACGTAAAGGAGATTTAGGATGGATTACCCGAGTGTGTTGGACACCGCTGAAGATTATGTTGTAGCGGTGACAATTGCGACAGAAGTAGGGCCTGACTCAACCAAGGAAGAGAGGATGGCGGTGGCCTCGGTGATCTGGAACCGAGCGCGGCACAGTCATATCTCACCCTTGAGGGTTGTGATGGCACCCAAGCAGTTCTCAGGTGTGCTCAAGGAGTACTGGGGTAGGTACCTCAGTGGGGAGAGCATGGAGCTATTGACGCAACAGTGCTACAACGAGTGGCGTCACCTGAAGGAGAGCGGTGGTGCGGCTGCTACTCTACCCAGACATATCCGTTGGTACTACTCCCCTATCTCTATGACGCCCAAGAACAGAGCCCCGGGCTGGACCAAGGAGCTAACGTACCACGAGACTCCCGACATTGATAACTCACGGTTCCGTTTCTATGGTGACCCCTCTGCTGAGCTAGCAGACTCACCGAAGGACTGGAAGACAGAGACCAATGTTTTCTAACATCAAGACTATTACAGTCGTAGCTATAGTGGCCCTGATCGTCGGGATCGGGACCACTTACCTACAGGGTAGAGATGAACGTGTTAGGCGTGAGGCATTGATCGAACAGCAGCAAGAGGAGATCCTTGACCTCCAATTGAATATCGGACGATTAAAAGGAGAGAAGATTTATGCAGACAGTACACACACAGTCGAGCGAGACTCACTCGAACGGGTCATCAAAGCCAGCCTCGTCGTTGCTGACCGCACGGGAGAGGATGTGGACTCTATATTTGGGCTACTGCGAGAAACGGTGTCTGTCTCCATCAGACCAACTATTCAGGCGGTGGAGGAGCGTCATAGAGCGCAGGTTGGGGCGTTACGAAGCGTCATCAAGGCCCAAGAGCGTGAGATCTCTTTACTTACCACGAGGCTACAGGTCTCGGAGCTATTGATCGCGGCACAGGATTCAGTGATTGACCTACAGGAACAGGTCAACGAGACTCTTGTTGCAGGTCCGAGCTTCACAGAGAAGCTGGCTGTAGACTTCGGGCCTCCCTTGGCGGCGGGTGTGATGACCTACGCCTTCACCGAAGACTTTGTAGCGGCGGGAGTAACCGCTGTTGTGGCATACGGAGTCAAGAAACTACTAGACTAACATGCTAGAACGGCTGATCTGGGCCGTGAGCAGCTTCATTGTGGGGCTGTCTCTGGCCCTCTCGCTTATTGGAAACCCACCTCGGGCTTATTGGAAACATGACCCTAGGTTGGGTATCGTTATGACTATGTATGATAGTGTACAGTATGAGAACAAGGTACTACGTTTGGCTGTCGAGTACGGGGCACCCTCATTTGAGGTCGCAAAGCTGGTCTACGATGCCTCAGTTTCGCGCAGAATCAGCCCTGAATTGGCTTTCTCCTTAATCAGAGTAGAGAGTGCTTGGAAAGAGGAGATAGTCTCTTATGCGGGGGCTGTGGGCCTAACTCAGGTTATGCCTGCGACTGGTATGGAGACCTGCGGTGCTGCCCGAGATGACCTGTTTGTGGCAGCTATTAACGTGCCCTGCGGGTTGGACTATCTTGGACAAATGCTGGACAGATTCGACGGGGATACGGTACGTGCCCTGCTGGCCTACAACGCTGGCCCTTCCAAGGCACGCCGCCCTGATTACTGGAACCCTTACCCTGATAAGGTACTAGGAGGAATAGCTAATGACTGAGTGGTGTATCGTATTTATTGCGCTGTTCTGCGTGCTAGTTATTGCTAGTCTGTTTTATGCGAGCTTCACTAACGCAGAGATCGAAGAGTTGAAGGAGCGTAACGAGTGGTTGAGTACTAACAACCAACAATGCGCCAAGAGAAACAACGAACTGTATCACATGCTACAAAACAGAGAGGTTCAGATAACTAGTCTGGAACACAGTCTTGCAGATGCTAACAGCAGGGAAGTGGAGTTGTCTCGGAAGTTGCTCGCAGCTACTCCGACACCTGACCAGTTATAATTAATTAATATTAATATATAATATATATAATAAGAATAGAGAGATGAGAGTACTGTGGTATTACCAAGAACAACCAAGGCCGTCTGGGCTGAGATAGAACGATATGAACAAGACAACTCCGACCTCCCCGAGAGGACGAGGAGGATTATGGCCTTGGCTGTTGTGGCTCCGAAGTTTCCCAAGGCCCTCATGGCTGAGGCTATGGGAGAGACTGGTACGCTCGGATACAGGGACAAGGCATGGAGATGGTGGAATGTCTTACAATTGGCAGGTATTGAGCAGCATTGGGATGGCTTTCGAGAGCGTGCGTCACAAGTTGGCGGCAGCATTTGGCAGGCATCTCGTTGGCTACGGTCTCAAGTGTCACCTGAACAATACGACTTGTTCCTACGTAGAGCCGGATCTAATCCGTATCACTCTCACAATAAGTCTAAAGGAACTAAAGTATGGACGAAGGGTGGAACATGGGACAGAAGATCAGGTGCTACCAAAATACTCGTCCTTGGAGAATCTTTGGGGGCACGGCACCCCGATGCGTATCGTTCCGTGGTACGGTATGTGGGACGTTTGGAGACAGAGCTATATCGGCTGGCCAAGCCAGATGAGGTAGGGCGAGTAGCTTGTCTGTACATAGCAGTCAACTACTTACACGCTAGGACACTGGAGCTGCTAGGTTGGGAGAAGAGAGGACTGGACCGTTGGTCACTGGCTGCATGGTTCTTCATGGAGCCTATACGTAACTACCAACCTGACGGTACCATAACGAAAAGAGGAAACAGAAGATGGGAGAAGTGGGCGCAGTAGACCTCGTTGAGGAGACGATGGGGTTACTACAAAACAAACCACCTGTACTGATAGGGTGTGTACGCCGTAATGAGTGGCATGGGTGGGACAACATCTGGAAACTGATTCGAGGGAATGCAATATTACAATGTATAGGGGAGCGAGTGGCGGTGAAGTACCCACTCGGCGTGTTCGTTGTATGGCTACGTGAAAACCGTGAAGACGCTTACGATGTTCTACAGTTTCGTGGTGGTCCTTACAGGTATTGGTGGGATCAGGACTGCCGTAATCTAGCTTCTCTTGTAAGCGTTTATACATCGTTGAATATCACCGGGACCGTGCTGTTCCACGAGTTTGACAACGTACTTCGCACACGTTATTATCCGCGCCCCGCTGATTCAAAAGCGGTGGTGGAAGCACTCATGCTTCATTACCACAGTGGAACTGAGGAAAGTCCGATTCGTCTCAAGAAGGATACACAACAAGGCAGAGTATACTGCTACAACTGTCCAGTGAAACAACGCTGTGACGCTAAGGACATGGAACTCGGTGAGACTACAGACTGGCCATAGGAGATAGGGATGATTACCGAACACGCAGTAGTCGATGGGGAAACGTACCAAGACATATCAGAGTTTGACGCAGACGCAGACAGGTGGAGTTCGAGCAAGTCAGGGCTGTGGGGTAAGTGCCCTACCGCTGGCTACTACGGACACACACTCAACCTCACAAGTGAGGAAGAGTCACCACCTCTGTATTCAGGTAAGGCACTTCACGTAGGACTTGAGACTTACTACGTCTCAGGAGACAGAGACTTGGCGCTGGCACAGATGGCTGAATCGTTCGGTGAACGTGACCAGCTGCCTCCCGGCCACAAGTATTCACACCTCAACCTTGGTCACTTGGAGGTGGTATTTCAGAACTACATGGACTGGGCTGATCGTAGAGATCACTTCGAGGTAATCGCTGCCTCACTAGAAGACCTCTCACTTGAGGGTGAGGGTTGGCGTGTGTGTGGTGCTCGCTTCAAGGTCTATGAGGAGACAGGGGAGATCCTCTTCGGTGAGTCCAAGGTTGTGTTTGGAGTGGAGCCAGACCCAGCGTGGGGTATGCAGGGTGACGACAAGTTGTTCAAGATCACGGTGATCCCTGATATGCCTATCGACTTGGGTGGTGGCTTCTACGTGCTCGACCACAAGAGCACCAACGGTTACTTGAGCGACTGGTACTTCTCACAGTACAAGCTCTCTAATCAACTTCGTATCTACTGCTGGTCTGTCCAGAAGTTGATCGAAGCGATGGATATTCGAGTCAACGGCGCATTGATCAACGGGCTGTACATGGGTGATCGGGCCAGCCTCAGCGAGTTCAAGGGTACACGCTTTGCTCGCTTCGGTCCCATGCTGTTCCAGCCTGCACACCTCACTGAGTCACTCATTAATCACTACTACTGGTCCAAGACCAAAGAGTACTATGATAGTATCAAGTACTACCCACAGAATGCAGGCCGCTCGTGCCAAGGGTGCAGTTACGCACCGCTATGCACAGCAGCCCCAAAGATGCGTAAGGGCATTATTTCACAACAGTATAAAGTAGAGGAGAGACATTGAGATGGTTGAGATTAGGAAGGCTAATGACCTTTCACCTCACTCTGGCCTTAGCTTGGTGGTGGCTGGCCCCCCGGGTACCGGTAAAAGCTGGTTCCTTGGAACGATGGCAGAAACGGGTCCGACGCTACTCATCGCTACGTTGTCGAGGGAAGTGAACTCGGTAAACTACCAGAGAAACAACGTGGATGTTGTGCTGTTGGAGGACCTAGGTTGGATGCCCAGCCTTGATCCACCCAGATACGAGGCTACGGCATTCGCTGACTTCTTGCAGTTGATCAACGATCTATACGATGATGATTACTACAAGAATGTCATCATTGACTCTGGCACAGAGCTGGCTGAGGCTGCGTGGCATGAGGCGTTGAAGCCTCACGGTGTCGCTAGCCCTGCCGACATGGAAGACAAACGGTCTCGTTGGCTACCATACGAGACGCTGGACATCCTGCTAGATCAAGCGATCAAGTCGGCTGTCTCGCTGACTAAGCTAAGCGTGAAGCCCAAAAACGTGGGTATTGCTTGGCACGTACAACCCCCGAAGGACGACACCTACGACTCAAGTACCAGCACTACCAAGAAGTCCGCTGATCACAAGTCTGAGGGTGTAGAGTACGAGGGGAAGGTCCTACCCATGATTCGTGGTAGGTTTCGTAGGCGTCTGGCTGCACAGGTGGACGCTTACATTTACACGGACATAAAATGGGAGGTTGAGGAAGGAAAGAAAGCAGGAAAGAAGGAGCGCAGTGCAAACTTCGTGGTGCAGGTTTCACCCCATCAGGACAGACACACTAAACTGCCGGGGCCACTACCTGCAAAGAAATTCATACCCAACGACTTCTCTACTTTTATGGGGTTGATTGAGGAGATCATCCACCATCCTGAAGGGATAGTCGTACCAGAGGAGAAACCAGTAAGTGAACCCAGTACAACTAAGCCTGCCGCTAGGAAACCTAGTACCTCCAAGAAAAAGGGAGGGACAACCAGAAAGCGCAGGCTCAAGGGCTCCTAGCGCCCAGTTGGAGTTGTTTAAAGAACCTAACTACCATCAATTCAAGGAGATTGAGGATGAGAGTACCAAACGCAGTAGTCCAGAATCGCCCTAGCCCGTTCCCGGCAGGCACTTACTTCGGTAAGATTCAGGAAGTAAATGACCGTAGGAACGAGGACGAGACATGGATCATGTTGACTATCGTGTTCAACGAGGTCACACCCGCAGATGACGACTCCCCCGAAGTGGGAGCGCGTCCGTATCGTTTCCGTCCCACCATCGTCAACAACGGTGTTGCGATTTGGGACATTGAGGAGTTCACGGAAGACACTGACTTCCGGCTCCGTCAGTCGGCTGGCCTGTTGGCGCAGTTGGCACTCGCACTAGGCGCAGCCAAAGTTCTGAGTAATCAGGACGTTGACTTCGACGCAGAGTCCTTCTGCGATGACCTAATTGGAGAGGTGTTCGTAGGTGAAGAAGTCATGGTGACCGTCAACAACCGCCCGTACAAGGCGAGAGACGGTTCTGATCGTGTGGATGACGGACCCTCTGCTTTTGCCGCACTCGATGAGGGTGAGGAAGAGGTGGAAGAGGTGGATGAGGTCGAAGACGAGGACACTGAAGAAGAGGAAGAGGAAGAGGAAGAGTCACCGAAGCCTCGTCCTCGTAAGATCACTAAACGTAAATAACGTCGAGAACCCCCCCGTGTCTTACTGGGAACGCGGGATACAACACCAGTAAGTCTGTTCACTCTTCTTGTAACACAGGTTCGGCACGGGACCCGCACCACTTTAACCGGAGAGCACAATGCTAGGTAATGGCCCTAGAGTTATTGTTTATATAGCAGGACCAATCAGTAAAGGACTGATGTTCAAGAACCTAGAGCAGGCGTTTGTTGCAGCTAACGAACTCCTGCTCGCTGGGTTCTCGCCTTACGTACCACACCTCACGGTGTTCTGGAACTGGATCTACCCACCCCGCAAACAGAAGTCTCCCTACTTTGGAGACCATGACCTGTGGTTGCCGTATGACCGTGCGTTCCTCGACGCCTCCGACTGCCTGCTCAGACTAGATGGGTACTCGTTAGGTGCAGACCTAGAGGTAGAGTACATGATTAAGGAAGGGAAGCCTGTATTTAGCAAGGTGCAGGACTTGATAGACTATTACGAACCTTATAGAGAGAAGGAGAGCAAGGATGTCGGTAAGCATGGAGTGGATGAGCAAGAAGATGAACGAGGTCTTCGGAGAGTGCAGGAAGCTTCGTGAACAAGGACAGAAAGAATACGCCCATAAGGTTGACAACTCGTTCCGTAACTTTGAGGCGCTTGCGTCGGAACTAGAGCTAGACCGTAAGTTTGTACTCTGGATCTACTTCCGTAAGCATGTAGACGGGATCAAGGCGTACATCACAGGGCACAAGTCTCAGCGTGAAGATGTACGTGGTAGGATCAATGATGCTATCGTGTACCTGTGTCTGCTTAGGGGTATGCTTGATGAAGAGGAGTCACCACCACAGGCCAAGTTTACTCCCGATGTGTACCTTAATAACGAGTCTTGGGTTGGTTAAACGGTAATGATCAAGGTCGAGCCGGAGATCAACGTACCTGAGCCGGGGAAGGCTATACTCCTAGTCGGCAGGGACCCGGGAGAGGATGAGCTAAAGGTAGGCCGTCCCTTCGTAGGCCGTGCGGGTGAGGAGTTAGACTATGTATTGGCTGACGCCGGAGTACGCAGGCAGGACGTGAACATAACCAATGTAGTCCCTTGGCGTCCTGCTGCTAACGACTTCAAGAAGCACAACACTGAACAGGTAGAACAGGGTTTGCGGCAATTGTATCTTTTGATCGACCAGCTCAAACCCACGTTGATCATAGCTATGGGGAACGAGGCGAGCTATGCTCTCGTCCCCGATTGGCCTACAGGAGGGCGCGGTATCTTCGGCGCTAAGGGGATCAATGACAGGAGAGGTTACTTTTGGGAGACTGCGTTAGGCAACGTGTTGACCACCCTTCACCCTGCGACGATCACCCGACAGGCCGTTCCGAACCGTGCCCTCATTACCAACGATATGATCAGGGCAAGGCAGTGGTTGAGAGGTAAGCTACCTCGACATGAAATGCCTGACCCTATCTACATACCGTTATCCTCAGAGAAACAGGTGCAAGCTTTGGCTGGCTCACAGTACCTCGCGGCTGACATTGAGACTAGATGGGAGAGCACCGAGCTACTGTGCTGTGGCTTCTGTGGTGACGATATGCAGCCATACGTAGCTAAGTACGGCAAGGGGTTCAAGATGATGGAGAAGGTATTAACGTCTCCCGTTATCAAGGTCTTCCACAACGGTTGGGGGTTCGACATCCCCTTCCTTCTGTATGACTACGACATGGACATGATCGTGGGGTACGAGGAGGACACACAGAACATGTGGCACGCACTGGAACCAGAGCTAGCAGGTAAGGATATACAAGCAGACGAGAAAGCAGAGAGCAAACTCACTCGCAAGGGACTCGCGTTCCTTGCCACACTATCAGAGCCTTACTCGTACAACATAGAGTGGTGGAAGAACTACCCAGACGACGACGATCCAGAGCACAACGAGAAGATGTACGTACTCAACGCCATCGACGCTTACGTAACTAGACTAATAACAGGCCCACTCCTCTCAGCTATAGAGAAAGAAGGAGTGGAGGATCAGTACCGACTCACGTTCGACACAGGCTACGGTTGTATGATCATGCAGAAGAGAGGCATCGTAATCAACGACAGCGAGAGACGAACACGAATCAAGAGACTGGCGATACGTGGTAAGGCACTCATGCAAGAGTCATCACAGGCTGCACTCGACTTCATAGAGAAGAATGAGCTAGACTTTTTCAGGGTGGACAAACAGTGTAAGTGCTGTGGTGGTGGCAAGATAGCGAGGCAGAGGTGTTGGCGGTGTGCGGGGTTTGAGAAGAAGCCGGGGAAGAAAGACCTGTTGGAGTTGGCGAGCAAGCACGACAGGTTTGAGGAGCATGACCTCAGTATGTTGAAAAAGGAGCAACTAGAGGAACTAGTTCTTGCTCCTTGTTCTACATGTGAAGGTAGAGGTAAGAACTCAGTCTATCACTTCAACCCCGGGTCATGGCAGCAGATGCAAGAGTTGTTGTATCACCAACTAGCAACCCCCAAGAGTACTTGGAAGGGTAAGACTACAACTAATGAACAAGCATTGATGAAGGTGTTACGATGGGCGCAGGGCGGGAAAATTCTGTAGGCTTCAAAGGTTTAAGAGAACGTAAGGCTGTAGCTCGTGCTGTTATTGAGCCCATGTTAGTGGGTAAGCGTGACGGTACTGTGATTGCTGCATACAAGAGAATAGAACCCGGGACTGACGGCAGGATACATACGCTGCTCAACACTACCGGCACCACAACCATGCGTCTATCTAGTTCAGAGACTATACTGGAAGAGAAGAGCACCAACCTTCAGAACATGGTGAACAAGATCGCTGCTCTTGATCCACTGTACCGAGTGAGAGACGTATTTGTTCCTGATCCCGGCATGGTATTGGTAGCGGGTGATTACAAACAAGCCGAGGCTATCACTACAGCGGCGTATATCAGAGACCTAGTGTGGTTGAACAAGATGCTGGAAGGGTTCGACACTCACAAGGAACACGCTATGTACTCGTTCGATACTGGTGCGATGGATGCAGTGACAGGAGTGCAACGCAAGACAGCCAAGAACGTAACTTACGCTTCCCTTTACAGAGCCCAAGTACCTACCATTGTCAATACGATTAACAGAGACGAACACATCACTAGTATTAGAGTAACTAGACAAGAGGTTGAGAAGATCCGCAACATACTCTTGCAGATGCACCCACTAGAGCAGTGGTGGCATGACCTAGAACAAGAGATAGTCGAGCAACACGGTGCTGTGCGTAACTGTTTCGGTCAGCGGCGTAAGCTATACGATCCTGACCTAGACTTCAGAGTGAAGGACGCTGCCTCCTTCAAGTCACAGTCCACGGTAGCATACAAGATGAATCAGAACATCAACCGAGTCATGGATGAGAGGGTAGACCAGCCGGGGAAGATAGAGCTGCTGCTTCAGATCCACGACGAGTTGCTGTTCCAGTGCAAACCCGATAGGTTGGACGAACTTCAAGAACGAGTCACTGAGATCATGGAAGTAAAGTTTGTTGTCGAAGAAACCGAACTGTTCATTCCTGTAGAGTGGAAGATAGGCAAGGCATGGGGCGCAGGGATGATAGAACCAGAGGGTACCGATACCCTCACAGATATAGCGAGGAGAGAAGGATGGCTATAAAAAAGAAGATTCTCTTCTGTGGTAGCAGGATTTGGAGTGACCCGTACCTCGTTAGTGATACGATGTGTGAGATACTGGTTGCACTCGCAGAGAAGGGAATCAAAGCACACGAAGTTGCAGCTATCCACGGCAACGCTAACGGTGCCGACAAGATGGCTGGTAGTACTGCTGCTATCCACGGTATGTGGGAGGTAATCGTACCTGCTAACTGGAACGTGTACCACAAAGCAGCAGGACCTATGCGTAACAACGTCATGCTAGACCTACAACCAGACATAGTATACGCTTTTCATAACGACATTGAGAAATCTAAAGGTACCAAGCACTGCATTACTGAGGCTAAGAAGCGAGGGATAGAGGTAGTGGTGGTGCATGATGACCACCCAGAATAAAGATCCGTCACGAGTCTTCCTCACCATGTTCAACCAGATAGTGGTGAGAGTGTGGAAGGCACACCCTGACAACAGAGTGGATGTCGCCTACTCGAACGTGAGGAAGATCTTCAGACCAGTCAACTCTGATGTGCTGCAACGTATTGCTAATACAGCACTTAGAGTAGTGGCATTTGCAGAGGCATGGCATGACCAGATGAAGGATAAACATGTCCCGTAAGTATATCTGGCTAGCCGACGACTTCCTTGAAGAGGACTATACTCAGGCATGGATTTCGTATCCTATCATGCCCCGAGGGGGACACGTCCTTTTACACGGGAAGAGGAACATCGGTAAGACTGCATTGGTGATGAGTATGATCACTGGCCTAGTACACGGTGCCAAGCTGTATGGTAGGTACCAGACTGAGCCTTGCAAAGTCGCACTGGTAGAGTCAGACATGCCTGACGTGATGTTACACGAGAGACTGTGGGTAGGGTACCACCACTTTGACTACCCGGGGCTGATGATCTGTACTGCACCAGCCATGAATATGTTACAACTAGACAGAGCAGACTACTATGAAGAGATCTATGACACACTCCAAAAGCACAACCCAGATGTCATGGTCTGGGACACGCTACGGAAAGTACAACCGCTTGAGGAAAATGATAACGCATCACCTGCTGTGGTGTATGGAAAAGCACGAGTCATGTTCCCTGATGCTTGTCATGTCTGGGTCCACCACAACAAGAAGACTATCAAGGACCAAGATTTCTTGGACAATGAGGAACTGTTCGCTGGCGCAGGAGCATGGATTGATAACGCGGATACTGGAATACACCTTGTTGAAGCTCAAGAAGGACGGTGTACGCTACATTTTACTAAGGTTCGGGGAGGACCACCTCAACGACCTGTTGCTGTCCAGTTAGACATCGACACCATGATGTTCTATCGGTACATGCCACGGGCTGTACTGTACGCCAATCAAGCTATGAAGCTGCACCCTAGTTGGGATGAAGAGGAACTCGCGTTCTGGTTGGCGGCAAGTTTGATTTATCCACCGAAACAAGCTAAATTGTTTGCCGTGCGTTACTTTGAGAACAGGAGAGATCCCCACTCCGATAAGTACGGCCAGAAGAACCTAGAACTAAACGGAGAACAGACATGAGGATAAGTATAGTCTTCGCGCTACTGCTTCTCTTCAACACCGCAGTATTCGCACAAGAAGACAAGAGTGATTACCATTGGGAGGCTACGTGTTTCTATAAGACCACCCAACTACTGCTCACGTTCGAGCCGAATACGGCATACAAGGCTGCAATAGAGATGGCAGGGATGGAACCAGCAGAGATGGACACAGTGATTTCCACCATCATGCGTGCTGTAGGTAGGAAGAATGGAGCACACTGTAAGGAGTTCAGGAGACACGAGAGCAACACGCACATGCGTATGTTGGGCACTGAGTTCGTGTTGTTGGGGGAAGACTCTGACCCAAGGATAGGTAGGTTTGCGTTGTGGTTGACATCGTATACGCCGGGGACCGCGTAGAGGAGTATATGGGTATGGCCACTATAGCAGCCACGAAAGAACAACTGGATCACAAGACGGAGACGATGAAGGAACTGTCTGCCCTTCTTGGGGATCATACTATGCTGCCGACTATGCACCCTATGACTGCGGTGTTCGGTAATACTGTGGTGTTCTACACCCATAGAGAAGCACAGTACTCTCAAGCAGAGAGTGTCTTCATCAACGCCGGTAAGGTCAATGAGTTCTTTGATCACTACCCTTTACACAGGAAGTTGTTCGTAGTGCGCTGGGGTGATGGTCCTCTGTACACAGTGGATATGGATGACATAGTTGACCCAGACTCCATGCGTATGAAGCGGGTGAAGCCTAGACCTAACAAGGTGGTGACCGATAGAGATACAGAGAAGGGGTGGTATATACCCAAGGGACTATTCAAACTAGTGGAGGAGATGCGATGGCGACTGACCTGACAATCGAGCAGCAGCTGCGAAGGTGGGCATTGAATTGGGAAATAGACGACAACGACTGGACAATACAGGCATTAAAGCAGCTATGCGAAGCGGTGGCGCTGGAACACGGGCGCAACGTGTCAAGGTTTTTGCATGACCAACAGTGTATGTCGTCTGCGCCATCTGTCGTTGCAGCCATCAACGCAGCCTTGGACCGTATCCAGCAGGAGGACAGAGATGGCGACTGACCGGGAAAGGATAGCGGAGGTAATAGCCGGTATCTTTGTGCCGTGGAGATGGAATAGACCTGTGGCGCGTTCTACCGCACAGAGATGCGAGAGAGAATTAGCCGAGCGTATAGAGGCTGCGCTCTACGCGGCGGCCAACTGTCCCAGCCCGCACATCCAAGCGTGTGTTGATGCGGGCGTAGCAGCACTGGAGGGTAGCGACGATGACGGATAAGCATATCGACTACGGGTCCATCTTGGTGATAGCGTTGCTGGTGGCCGTTATCTTGTTCGGTATGTTTTGTTATGGGACATAACCGGGGAGCAGGACGATGGATAAGCGACTGGACCCCGAGATAATGCGGACAGGTAGTGCCTGTTTTGAGTATTGGGAGGATATGTACGAAGACGGCGAAATAGAACTGGACGAACTACTCGCAGCCATCGAAGCCTACGGGCGGCGGTGTGCAGAGGCTACCACACACTATGTGGCTTACGATGACGCGCCACCGTTTGACGAGATTGCCCACGCAGAACTATGGGAGCAGGACGACCATGAGCGAGAGTAAGGCAACGATTCGAGTGGTAATGGCCCTGAGTGGTGTTGTCTTTAAGTACGAGATCACCGCATCAGATGAACAAAGTTTACAAGCAAAGGCACGGGAACACTGTGCCATGATCGTCGCAACCGGCTATCGCAACCAGCGGGGCGACACCTATACGCATTGGCCACCGCACCTATTAGCGAAGGTGCAAGCTATCGGCGTTAAGGTGCCGACCGATTACCCCGACGAGATTGAAGGCACATGAGCGAGAGTAAGGCAGTAGCCGAGTACCGAGAGGCGCTAATGGAACTAGAGTGGGCGGTACGCCGCCATCAGTCGTCTACTGCCATTGATGATGACGGTCGGGCACGGAATATCGTTGAAGCCGAAGCCCGACTGGACGAGGCCGTTGTGGGGCTTATGGTAGAGTGTGCGTCTTGGTATGGGCCGATGGACTTAGCGGAGCGTAAAGCCCGATCCCTACTAAGAGGAAAGGAGAAAGGAGAATGAGCACACTCGCAATTGTGCTGGCAATAATAACGCTTGCGTTCCCTCTCTGGGCTATTAGCGGACACCTATCACGCATAGCCGAACACAAGCGATTTGACAAAACAAACGAACCATGATAGGTTGCGCGTGCCGTTGAACTCTACCGTTAAGCGGCACACCTCCTTTCGGTTGGGCCAAGAAGTAGAGGGCCGGAGTAGATAGGTTATCGTTGATAAGGGATTCAAGCTGACTCCTACTACACCCCTAGCCCCTACGGCCTATAGAGGGGGACGCTGTTTGAAAACTGAAGGTATGTTGGTTGGGACGGAGTGCTTAAGGTTATCGACTATTAATCGTGTGATATAGGTTCGAGTCCTATCGCTCCTTCGGGAGTGTAGCTCAATGGTAGAGCACAAAACACCTTAGCCGAGACTATTCTAATCAACTTTGTATATGGGTGAGTACGGGGGACACTGAGGTTGTTCATCATTAACCTTGACTTATGGAGTAGTGTGAGGACAAAGAATCCAACCAGCTAGTTGGGACAGACCCTCGATCAAGCAAGACATAGTAACTATACAGCAGTAGTTCCGTTTCACCGTGCATTATCGTACTCAGTGTTAGACAGAGGTACTCACCCAAGAAAACTATCGGGCCGTTGTGACTAGGTTATCGTTAATGGATAACACTTTCTTTTGAACAGAAAACTTGTGGGTTCGAGTCCCACGCCACACCTACCACGCTTTCGCCCGATTACATAGAAGAGGACGTGGGCCGGAGAGATAAGGTTACCGCTGACGCACAGACATCGACTCCTTATTTCAACCACTTGCCTTTATCGTCCGAAGAGGAGAGACCTTCACAAGGAGAGGAGTTCTGAACATGCGTTACCAACAGCACTATTCCACTCGTCACACCCCACAGACCCAGCCCATCCCCGGTAAGAAGATGGTTGAGATGGAGTCTGGGGGTTTTGCGTATAAGGTAGACAAGTGGACACAGCTGGATCGTTTCCTCATCCTAGGTACGCAGGGTGGAACCTACTATATAGGGGAGAGGGAGCTCACCGTAAAGAACTGTGATGCAGTAGTGGCCTGTATCAAGGAGGATGGAGTACGTCTGGTCAACAGGGTAGTAGAGGTATCCGATCAGGGCCTCGCACCCAAGAATGACCCTGCTCTATTCGTCTTGGCTATGGCCTCTGCGTTCGGTGACGAGAAGACTAGAGCGTATGCGTTCGAGGCACTAGATCGTGTCGCTCGTATCGGCACCCACCTGTTCCAGTTCTGCGACTTTCGTGAGGCGTTCGCTGGTTGGGGCAGGGGTATGCGCTCTGCTGTATCCAACTGGTACACTCGTAAGGAAGAGAGCAGACTGGCTTACCAACTGCTCAAGTACAAGCAGCGTAATGGTTGGAGCCACCGTGATGTGCTACGACTGGCACACCCCAAGCCTCAGAACGAAACGCAGAATGCCCTGTTCAAGTACACGACTCAGGGTATAGAGAAGATGGAGGTTGAAGAGAGACAGTTCCTACCTAATCAGGTGAAGGCGTATGAGGAGGTAGCTTACGCCCACCAGAATGATCAGATGAATGTAGAGAGCCTCATTCAGTACATCCAGAGGGACAGGCTCACTCGTGAGATGATCCCGACTGAGTACCTGAATGATCGCAACGTCATGGCTGCGATGTTGAACGACATGCCCATGCACGCACTGATCAGGAACCTAGGGAACCTGACTCGCATTGGTGTATTGGCTCCACTGTCTGATAACAGCAAGTACGTAGCAGACAAGCTGGTTGTGGCTGAAGCTATCCACCGCTCTCGACTGCACCCGTTCAGTATCCTTGCAGCTTCCAGTGTGTATGGACAGGGGCATGGTGCTAGAGGTAGAGGTGAGTGGACCCCTGATCAGCAGATTATGAACGCACTAGAAGCAGCGTTCTACCTGTCGTTCCAGAACGTGGTGCCTTCTGGTAAGAAGATCGTGTGTGGTATCGACTGGTCCGGTTCTATGGGTGGGCCTCGTAGTTACAGTGGGCGGTACTCTTACGGTGGGTACGGTATCAACGGTGTCCCCGGTATGAGCCCTGCCTATGGTGCTGCTGCTATGGCACTGATCACCAACGAGACAGAGGATCAGGTGCATAACGTGGTGTTCGCAGGCACTATCAAGGACATTAGCCTGCGTAAGGGTATGAAGTTGAGTGAGGTAATGGAACTCACCGCCCGTGGTGTGGGTGAGGGTACTGACTGTGCTCTGCCTCTGCGCTATGCCATGTCTTCGGGTATGCCTGCGGTGGATGCGTTCGTGCTTTACACCGACTCTCAATCTTGGCGTGGACCAAAGCATGTGAGTCAGGTCATAGATATGTACCGTCAGCACTACAGTCACCCGACCAAGCTGGTTGTCGTTCAGATGACGAGCAACGATTACAGTGTGGCTGATGCTCAGGATGACCCGCTCAGTCTGAACGTGATCGGGTTCGATACCTCCGCACCTAAGATCATCAGTGACTTTGTTGCTGGGAGGTTCTAAATGCCATACATAAACAGAGAAGCTAGGAAGAGATGGGAGAACTCATTGACTAGGATGCAGTATGTGTTCAACGATGAGGGTCCTGTCTATGCAGGAGAACTGAACTATCTAATTACTAAGATCATTACCTTCTACCTAGAGAAATACGGACTAACCTACGCATCTATTAACAACGTGATGGGAGTTCTCTCTTGTATACCACACGAGATGTACAATAGGTTGTTCTATCCCTATGAGGTGTACAAGAGACAAGAACACGGGGATGTACTACCCCAGTTCATCGACCTACAAATCAAGGGAAGGGAGAAGCAAGCCGTTGGATCGCCTGACTAGAGAACAAGACGATCAACTGATCATGGCTGCGGGTGTACGAGTAGGGTGCCCGTGGTTAGACGAGAAGACAGGAGAACCAGAGATCTTACTGTTAGTACAGTTGAACGAAGAGGATGGAGTAGAAGACTGGGTGTATTGTGTGTTTGACCCTATAGGTGCAGTAGCATTAGCTAAGAAAGTGTTGTCCTTTGCTGATCAGATACACAAGAGCATGAACTAATGAAGGTGGGCGCTCCCCTTTACACACGGAGCGCCCCCCTTTACACAACGAAAGGAGCTAGAGATGTGGGTTGCAGAGATACTTGTACTAGTGGTAGTGTTCCTAGCAGGGGTCTCAATAGGTCTTGCAATAAACAGTGAGCCCTCGTACTCAGGCAAGCAACAGAGTTTGCCGCTGTCGGATATTGCCGACGAGATGGTTCGCCTTATCACCGACGAGTTTATCCTGATACCTAGAACGAAAGGAGAGCAAGATGACTGACCAAGACCATCCTCACTTCGAGGACTTCAAGGACCAACTGAAAGACGGCTCGGACAAGATACAGGAGTACGTCAAGGGGGAGCTGGAGAGGGTTGGGATGAAGAGTACGAATGTCAGCAAGAGGGATTACATCGCAGCCATTGACTCTTTCATGCGAGTGATTGGTGGTAAGGAGGAGGTATGGAACCCTACCGACAGAGCCTTGCACATGGTTATTGATCTAGCAACCGTGGCAAACCTGCGTATACAGTCCCCATTAGTAGCCATACTAACAGCTGCCGAGATCATACGCACTGCAAAGGCCAGCCTAAAGAAAGAGCTTGCTAAGTGGAAGTCCCTTGGTCTGGCGGATGACATGACTATTAACTGGGAGGAGCAGTTGGACAGAGCGTTTAAGGATGTGTCTCTTGTTGCTGGGGACATGATGGTGATCTTTGCAGCAGGGATAGAGGCGGGTGTTTATGATGACCTTAGCATAGAGGATGTACTGAGAAATGGCCTCACCGACAGAGGCAGCGACAGCAAACCTGCGTAGGTGGATTGCAAGTGAACCTGATGAGACTGACGCCAACTGGTTGAAGGAGCTAAGCAAGCTAGGGTTCATTGGTGATGAGGCGAAGGAGATTCTTTGGCAAGCACAGTGGTCAGTTGAGATGCTCGGGTTCAACTGGGTGGTCAGGTATAGAGGCAAGGTGATGGGATCGTATATCACAGCAGACGTAGCACAACGCAGACTACCTGAGTTACAGGAGAAGTACAACGGCGGTGTGCCCTCTAGCAGTAAGCGTAAGCTAGAGTGGTACGTTGATATGCCTGATGGTGAGAAGCTGGGTCCCTATCTAGCCTCTAAAGAGTTCGTCAGGGATCACATCATGCGTAAGCAGGGCAGGAACAAGCGCCTTGCTAATGGTACTAAGATCTACAGAAAGGAGAGGTAGATGGGAGATAACAGGGGCGGTGTGTGGCACGCTAGGTTAGGGTTCGGCCACGATGGCACTGGCAATCAGTCACGGAGACACCCTGACAGATACGCCAAGACAGTGAACAGTCTGATCAAGCGTGGTATTCTACAGCCCCTAGCACTAGAGACAATGCGTCCTTGCGAGGATGCCGTGCTAATGTCAGTAGATGCTGACTACGCACGGGAAACCAATCACCGAACACTAACAAGAGGAGAAGTACCCATGCAGAACATCAGACTCAACGTCACTGATGACGACAGGCTGATCATCGAAGTGCAGTTGAAAGAGGGCGGCAAAGGCAAGGACAAGATCAAGTTCACGCCTAGTGCGTCTGGTAAGACCATCGTTGGTGCTAGCACGAGGGGCAACGTGGCTATCCCTGACACCGACTGGTTTCTAGGACTCAATCTGTACAAGTACCCCGATGCCGATTGAGGCGCAGCAAGCGGGGCACTCGGGCTGGGGCATAGTTGTCCTAGCCCTACTGCTCTGGCAAGTGGTTCGTAGTGTCTTTCACTCTAACAAGAAAGGATACTAACCTTGGCTGGGAAAGAGAGAGATGGTGGGTGGGCAGTCTTGAAGCTGGAAAGATTGGCAGAGAGAGTAGTCAATGCCATTCGTAATTGTCCCTATGTCTACGATGGGGATGCAGAGTTGTATAGATTCCTACTCAACCACGGTGGATGCGAGTCTTGCGGTAGATATGTGAGTATAGAGGAGTTGTTTCACGGTGAGGATAAGGGCATCTCTTGCTGTACATACTGTCTAGAAGAGAAGCCAAAGGACGAAGCGAGAGAACTACCGACAGGCTCACTGTACGGTGAACATGCTGCTGCTAGGGTAGACGCTATAAGGACAGCTGTAGCCAACCACACCGCAGATATAGCTACTCTAGAGAAACTGTATAACAAGATGCGTAGCTCTAACATAGAGGCTCACGCTTTCTTAGGGGGCAGGATCAACGCACTAGCAGCGCAAGTGGAATATCTACAGTCCAGAGTAAAGGAGATACCTAATGATTCTTGAGTATCGGAAGGATGAAGAAGGCTGTGAGGTACAGGTCATACTGTCTAGAGAAGAAGCTCTGGTACTGATCGAAGACCTAGACAACATACACTGTTACTGCGAAGACGACTACGATCAAACGTACAACATGCCTGTACTACACGGTATGTTCGAGGAGATGAAACCTAAGCTAGAGGAAGATCAACATGCCCAAGGCAGCGAAGACAAACGACAAGAAGAAAGAGAAGAAGGCACCAAAGAAACTTCGCATTGATGTCAAGCCGACTGTCACTATCACCAACGGTCCGAAGATCAAGAGCTATGATGGGTACGGCTTCTACAGTGGTACTCAAACATTGAACGGCACTATCAAAGACGGTAAGTTCAAAGCAGAGCTTGGTTGTTATCACCCAACCTTCACCCGTGCTGACATCAAGGCGATGATCAAGTTCTGGACTCAGCTTGACGAGGCGATGGACATCAAGTTCGTCATCGCTAAGAAGGGAGCGAAGAAGTAATGCAAGACCTAATGCATCAGGAGGTGGCCCATAGATGACTAGAAAAGACTACATCAAGACCGCTGAGATGATAGCGTATGAGCCTCGTAATCATGCGGGGCTTACGTTGTTCATCTGTAAGCTGTACTCACAGTACGAGAACTTTGATGAGTACAAGTTCAGGAAGTACGTAGCTAAGTTGTTACATGGCAGGGGGTTAGGGTTTGCAGCATACGCTGTTACACCCGAGCCTACTGACGATACGCAACTGCACCTAGAGGAGAAACCGTGATGGCAGAGAAAGAGAACCCAGTAGAGGAGACACTGGAGTTAGTACCATCGTCAGAGAAAGAGAACGGCAAGTCTACTCTCCCTCTAGAGTGGCCGGAGATGGTGTCCGAACACGCATCACTTGATACCGTTCTCAAGGTAGCGTTCAACTCCATACTCAAGGAGTTTTACAAGAGCATCTCTGATAAGTTCATGGATGAGATGCTAACGAGAGCGAAGAACATGCTTGGTGATGAGGTGAACAGACACATCAATCGTATCTCTAGGGGTGGAGACTACCCTCAAGAATGGGATGATCTATGTGGCAGACTATCCTATCTAGAGGACGAAACACCAAGCTTGGATACGGTGCGGGAAACAGCCGCCGATGTCGCTACTGATGCAGCGTATGAGGCTGCTAGGGATGCGATACAGGAGATAGACTTCGAGCGTGAGTGTGATGATCTCATCGAAGCCAAGGTAGACAGTGCCAAGGATGATCTATTCTATGACCTGTCTAGAGACCTTGAGAAGTTCGTGCTTGATAAGCTAGGTAAGCACAACACTGACGATGGTGCTGACTTGAAGCGCATGAGTGATGACATAGCTCAGTTACAGCGTGATAAGCAGACCATCGTTGACAGTTATAACCTACTCAAGACCAGAGTAGAGGGGTTGGAGAACACCACTGATCTAGGACGCCTGAAGAAGCAGGTTGATGCTGTGATAGAAGACATCAATCACATCACATCCACTACAGAAGAAGCCAGTAACATGGTACGCGAGACATCAGATGCGTTGGATCGTGTAGGCAGGCACCTCTCTAGTGCCGGAGATGCAGCGCGTGGTTGTTGATGCTTTGTGTTACACGCTTTGTGTTACACTGAGAGGGCAGCTGGCCCTATCTTAGCTAGTAGAAACGTCATCCTTTCTAGTACACTTTTGCAGTACCCCTTGAAGCAGGTACTCTCCAGTACCCTACTAGTTAGCCAGCTACCCCTCAGTTCTACAAGTAACAGTGTTTGCGGCCACCGTAGATTGGGGTGTCGGTCGGTCGCACTACTCACTTAGCTAGAAGGAGAGTTGTATGAACTGGTACATGGCAGCACTAGCGATTGCGCTAGGGATCTTCGTAGCCAACCTAGCTAACATGCTAGTCATGGCTGGGGTCAGACAGTGGACCCTGAAGAAGATGCAGAGGCAGATGGCAGAGCAGGCACAAGCCCTGCAAGACGAGTTTGAACAGAAGCACGGCGGTCTCGGGGATGAACTGGAATCCTTGAGAGACGAGGGGGTGATCTAGATGAAAGCCAAGTTCCTCAAATGGCTGGAGCGCAAGCTGTTCGAGTGGTTCACTTGGAGAGTCGTTACCAAGACTGAATGGACACACATCGACAACGCCATTCAAGAGCTGAACCGCTACTACCATACCAGTGGGTACCTGAGCAGCACTGGCAAGCACATCAAGAAGAAGCTCCGGCGCAAGATAGGGAACATCAATCGTGCAGTATACAGAGACATAGCTGGGAAGTACCAACCCAAGTGAGGTGAGACTGTGGCTACTGACAAGCAAGAGGATATGTTCGAGGGAACAGAGTTCGATGCTGATGTTCTTATCCAGTCTGAGGTAGAAAGAGTGGATAGGATCTATAGTACTGGAAGACCACGTATACACCCAAGGCTCTATGGTACAGAGCGTTGGGTCAAGTACTTGCTAGAGAAACACATAGATCTCGTTAGTCAGTGGGGTGGATGGCGTTGGCATGGTCCTTGGACCAAGATGAACGGCATCACTGAGGAGCAGGTAGGTGCATCACTGAGAAGCATGAACTGCCAGTGGAGTAGGGTGAAGAAGCAGATAATTGATCTTCACTGGCTAGAGCTAGACCAGAAGTATGGATTCTCAGACCCCATTCAGCCTCTAGCGTTCGATAGTTGGTCTGGTAGAGTGGTAAACAACGAGTACACACCGAGAGAACGGGAAAGGATGGATGAGCAGTCTCTTGTGCAGATGGCGCTATCTTTCTTTGAGCCGAGTCTGGAGTGTTCATGGCTCAGTCATCGTACTGCACAGACAGAGCATGAAGTATATCTCACTTATCACAGACACCGTTGGTCTTTCCTAGATGCACGAGAGCTGCTGGTGAGAACGAGGATTGAGGGAGAACTGCCCGACGACAGCGAGCCTATACTCATCAAGAAAGGTCAACGTGTGTCTGCTGCTGCTCTGCGTAAGGTTAGACAGACAGCCAAGCACCCATTTGTGAATAAGGTGCTCACTAAAGAGCAGATCAATGACTGTATAGGTGTGTGGGAGCATCTCTTTGAGAACATTGGTCATCAGTGGTCTAACACCACAGCGTATTCAGCAGTCACGTTCTCCTGTGCCCCGTCCACGTTTCTCAAGTTGGGGGAGATGGGCGATGGCTCTTGCTTCCGTGCCGGTGGAGAGTACGAGATCTCCAGAATGGTGATAGCAGAGGCTAAGAACTCCATAGTCTCAATGGTCTATCGTAATGATACTGGCGTGACTCCCAATGCTCTGCCTAAACCGGAGTCACTGTTAGTAGGTAGGGCACACCCTGTATCTGGCAGAGCGTGGGGTATAGGAGTACCCTCACTTGGCTGCTCGTTGACCAACTTCTATACACTACCAAGAGCGACACAGATACCACTCTTGAAAGCCGCAGCATCAACAGCTTTCAAGTGTACTCAGCCAGTCACGGACGAACACTCGGACGGGAGTCCTCTTAGTAGTCTTGGCCGTGGTGATCTGGTGTATCACAATGGAGACTCTATAGATCTCGTCAGCAGAGTGAACATCAACCTGTATACAACCAAACTCATCGAGTGTGTTAGGGATGGAAGCACTATCTCTGACTATTACGAGAACGTTAGACCAGACGAGGAGGACGAATACTATGAACCAGCCGACCCTGAAGATGATAGAGAGTGGATCTGAGGAGACTGTCAGTCCACTGATGGCGCAGTATGTGGAGGAGATGCGCTTCAGGACACAGCTTACAGAGTTCATGCAGATGGATGAGAGAGAGGTACTGAAAAGGTTCCACTCTCTAGACAGGGATAAAGGCATCAACACCGAGCTGTACTGCTATATCGAAGGGACAAGAGAGGACAAGGTTCTGTTAGTAGCACACGCAGACACCGTGTTCCCTTCGCCGCCGTCCTCTATCAACTGGACTGGTAACACAGCAGTCAACGGTGCACCCCGTATCACTGTTATTGAGAAGGGTGTAACCAAGTACATCAACAACCCCAACGGCATCGGCGCAGATGACAGAGCAGGGTGCGCTATGTTGTGGAATCTCAAGCACTTAGGGCACTCCATTCTAATCACTACTGGTGAGGAGAGTGGGTGTGTCGGTGCTATGGCTGCGGCCCATGATCTCAAGGACAGACTGGGCAAGCATCAGTTTGCAGTAGAGATAGACAGACGGGGTGACAGAGAGTACGTGTTCTATGACGTCAGTACCGACGAGTTCGAGGACTGGACAAGAGCGCAGACTCATGGTTTCTGGCATGAAGGGTTCGGTACCTACACTGACATCACCTTCATTTGTGAGAGAGTAGGTATCTGCGGAGTGAACTTCAGTGCGGGCTACCAGTTTGAACACACCCAATACGAGAGCCTGAATCTGGATGCGTGGATGAGAACCCACGCCATGCTGACAGAGATACTCAGTAAGGAGGAGATACCCAAGTTCCCTTTAACTATAAGGGCATCTACAAGTGGGGTGTGGCACGGAGGCTGGGACGAAAGATGGCTAGACTGGTCGGGAGATCCAGAGGAGTGGGCTCGTACAAAGAAGTCTGGCGATCACCGGATGAGAAGAAGGTCTGATACATACTACTGTGACACCTGTGGTTGGCCTGAAGAAGACTGTGCTTGTGATGAAAACGCAGACGGTGAGATCCTTTGTCTATACTGTGGCTCACTGATAAACAACTGCCTGTGTCGCATGGCAATAGAGTCGTCACCGGATAGCTGCCCTTCTTGCGGTAGTGTCACTGATTACGACAAGCATGACGAGATCTGCTTGAGATGTGACGTAGACAGGGTAGTAGATTTGGGGAGTGACTAATGGAAGCAGCCTGCCTAGTATGTCTAGTAGTGCTGCTGTTTAGTTCATCTCTCAGAAAGGAATGACATGGCTAGACGTACAGCAACGAAACGCATCAGCCTCAGCTTTACACTATCTGATCTGGTGCTCTTGCTAGGAGGACTGTACTCCTTGCCTCCTGATTCTCTAGGTCTGAAGACATTGAAGCTCTACCTAGAGATAAACACTGAGGAGTTGAAGGAAGCTCTAGAGTCTACAGGTACAGAGTTTGCGGCTGCCGTAACTTTGGGGCGGGAGTTGGCGGCGGCTGAAGTCAGTTTGCCTGAGTGTACTGAGCTAAAGGTATACAAAGATGACTAGAGTAATCGCACTGAGTACAGTCTTGGTTCTCGCAGGCTTACTAGTAGATATGATACCTACCAGTGTGGTGCTGATAGGTGTCTTCCTAGTAACCATCTGGTTCTACAAGGTAGTATGGAAGGAGGTACTACAGTACCCTTGGAAGTGTGCTAAGTGTAAGTACGGACTGCACTTAGACGAGAAGGATCTGGACGAGTGCCCAATCTGTGGCACTATCATACCTCACTAAGGAGGTGGTTAGCATGACGCTTTATCAGCATTTTAGCAAGCCACTGTACAGGAAGCTGGAGAAGGCTGACAATCTAGCCTTCGCAGCATTCATCATCATACTGATGATGTTACTGATAGTGGTCGCTATCGTGGTGTGGCCACTGTTAGTGATCTGGGCACTCAACACAGCGTTCGGGTTCACTATACCCTACACTCTCAAGATGTGGGCGGCTGTGCTTCTCTTACTACACGCAGTCAAAGCACACTCGCAGACAGAAACAGAGAAGCAGTCTAGCTAGTTCTAGACTACCTACTAACCCGCGCCCCTGTAGTTTAACAAGTAAAACGTCAGCCTTTCAAGCTGGAGTTCTCCTGTGCAAGTCAGGGCGGGGGCGTTCACTATCAAGAGGGAGGTGTAGTATGCTGGTAGAAGTGATGCGCTGGGCGGCAGTGGTGTTCTACACAGGAGGTTTCCTGTGCTTACTGATTTACCTTGGGCTGTGTATCTGGAATCAGTACGATGGCTACTGTTTCAAGCACAGTAAAGGCAGGTTCAAACACTGAAGGAGACAGGGCTAGAGTGGCTAGACCAAAATCCCAATTACCAAGGTCGCATCTTCTTAGAAGTGCAAGTTGGGTAGAAGAGGCCACTCTAGACCCTTCCCCTTTTTTACCTATAGATCACTAGCAAGGAGGTGATTAACGTGGATGAGGAGAGACTTACAGACATCATCGAAGACTGGCTAGACGGGATGCGGCTCATCATTCTCTGCGTTGCAGGGGTTCGCGAGTTCGAGAATAAGCAACGTAGTCTGGCCAGAGCACTAGCACAGTGGATTCTAGAGCGAGAAGAATCTGGCTAGATGCTTCCTATTTACACTCTGAACAGCGCCTCTCTTTCTAGAGTAAGAACAGTGACGCCTCTAGATGCTAGTTTATGCTAGTTATGCTAGTATATATATACTAGTTAAGCTAGGTACAGTGTTTGCGGCTGTCATACCTTTGGGCAGAGGCGACACGGCGCACTACCACCAACTAGGAGGAGTCATGGCTCGCAAAGTATTTAGCTATGTGTTCGTGGTTCTAGGCGAGGGGACGTTTCCCCTTGACATGCTACGCTATGATCGTTGCTGCCCAGTAACAGGCGACGATGTAGACTCACTGCTGTACAAGAAAGAGAGAGAGATCATACTGGTACACTACGACTGCAAGAACTGGGAACCCAGCGGAAGATGGGCGTCCTTCGGCTGGCGAGTAGTTTCTTGCACAGAGGGGAACACAATCAACGAATAGATCCTCACTAGCAAGTCGATGCCCTCTAGCAAGACAGAGGGCATCGGCCTCCTCTTTACACTCTTAGAGGCAGCTCTCTTGCGAGTGCAGGCGCACGCACGCACGCACGCGCACGCATACGCACGCGAGGCGTTTGTAAGCTGGCCCACAAGTTTGCGGCTGTCGTAGGTTTGTTCAGAGCGGCTCGCGGTGGGTCGCTCGTGGTGTTTCTCAAGCTAGGAGAGAACATGGCTGGAAAGAAGATCGGGATTCTGGATGCAATCTTGAAGGCAGTAGCTTTTGCTGCCAAGGTGAATACCGAGATTGCAAGAGACCACGGCACACTGCCAGAGGATGAGCAGTATGTCTACGTGGCACCCCACTTCAAACTGCTGGACAAAAGCGCCTCTCTCAGGGATCGAGTCCTGATGGGAGTCCAGTCTGGCAAGATCTCTGGAGTCTTCAAGACCAAGGCTCAGATAGAGGCTCTGGAGGATGACTGGTATAAGAGCCGCGAAGCCATCAATGTCTTCATCGATGCTTGCAAGAGTCTCGAAGAAGATGGGAAGCTCCAGAAGCGATGGATCACTCCGAGAGGGAACTATCCCGGCTACTTCGCTCTCAAGATCGCCGGAGCGACTCGGAGCAAGTCTGGCAAGACCACTCGCCAGACTGGGAAACCCTCAGTCTCGCAAGAGGACGTTGACGAGATGCTAGCCTAGCTAGCGAGAGGGACTAGCAGGGGGCTCGCAAGAGCCCCTTGCTAGGGTCCCATAGGCACTTGCAAGCTGCGCTTGCAAGGCCCCCCTTACCCCAATTGGGAGGGTCCTTCCGTCCCACATGCTCGAAATGCTTCCTTTTACACATGGATAGAGGGGTGTTAATGTATGATTATGTTAGACTTTCTCTTGTTACTGTTTTGGGGAGTAGTGGTTCCTCTTGGTTTTGGTTGGTTATTCTGGGTAGTGACTACACCTAGAGATAAATATACCCGCTAGGGTATAGTACAGTTTACACTAACTGGTTACTGTAAAATAGAAGGGGGGTCTAGTTTCTTCTCGAACCAGATATACCCACTAGCAGTGTTCTCTGGGTAGAAGTACTCCCAGCCCTCACGGAGGAAGGATCTGGCAGAAGAGACGTTCTCAACCCAAGTGTAGGACACAATACGGGAATATCCGGCGTCACGAGCCCATTTTGTACACGTTCTTACCATTCTGCGCCCCAAACCGCGCCCACGGGCACTTGCCAGTAGACCGATATATGACACAAAAGCGGCCTCTGGGGCCATATCTGTCTCATCTATGGAGCAGAACCCCACTGGCTCGCTGTTATTCCATACTAGCCAGACCGCCTTGGCTTGATTTGGGTCCCAAGTCTCTGCCTCGAAGAGTAAATCGTGAATTGACCTAGCGTAGACCAGCTCCTCCTGTGTGGTCACACGCTTTAACTTCATGGAATACCTGTAATTTAGGTTACATTACTGCATTTCTACGTACTTGTACACTAGCTCCCTGCCCTTCCATCTGTCCAGTCGGTATACGAGCTTGGGAAACTCCGGCATCAGGGGTATTTTGGGCTCATCCTTCAGCCACATGAGGTCATGTGTGGGTATATACACCGGAAATACGTACTCAGGGGGCGGCTCAGGCCCCGGGACAGCGATTACTTCCCCATCCTTGGGCCCTCCCACCAATTCTACGATGAAACCGCTCTCAGAGGGTTTAGGACTCGTCTTCTTGGTCATCTTTCCACTCTGAGCTAGGGATTATATCTATTATGGGTCCCATTCCTGACTCTTTGGAGATCTGTTCTATTGCTTGTTCTATGTCCTCTAGAGTGAGGCATACCGAAGCTGGTCCTCCCGGTATAGTCTTACCGCACCACTGGCACTCAGTACCGGCCTTGTCGGGGTTAAACACCAACCATCTAGCCCCCAGACCACGATCATAGCATCTACACTCCTTTTTACTCATCAGGAGCCTCCTCCCACCCACATACAGTGCATATCTTGAAAGTACCCAGCTCGTTGGTGAAAGACTGCCATACAGGCTCATGGTACGACAGGTCTTCGTCATTGAACTCCTTGTACGCCTCTCTGTACTCCTCACTCTCGTACCCCGGGCACCCCTTCACCTCCTTGGTTTCCACTGTATACACTACCTGATCGTAGGACACCTGCCCCTGTATCTTCAGTGCACACCGCCTGAGAGCCCCCACGAAGGCATCCAACTGGTTCTCAAAGACCAGAATGTGATCCTTACCACCTTTTGCGTACCCATGAATCGTGAGGTACTTGCCAGTAGCAGTCTCCCCCATATTGAAGAAGAAGGTCTTCCCGTTGATGGATACCTTCTCCAGAGTCTTGTTATCGCGCTTCGAGTCAGCCATTAGTCCTCCCCTAGTCTCTTTTTGAGGTGGTGTATCAGCTCTCTCTGCTGTGATATAGCCCTTTCTTGATACTCAATGGTTTGTTTCCTACCCAACATCTTACTGATGTACTGTGCGGACTCGCTAGGGCTCAGGTACTTCCACTTCTTCCCCCCTTCGGACTCTACGAACAGGTCTTCGTTCTCACCTCTTGCAACCACTTGTTCTTGGGTCCTTACAAACGGCATAGCTGCCATCAATGCACCCAGCCTACCTAGAAACTTCCTTCTCTCCATCTTCTTTTCTCTCCTCTGTACTCTATAACGTATATATAATGTATTACAATACATTAGTATTATAATACGTATGCGAACGCAGCAATCTAACTCTTCAGCTTTCATGGCGCAAATTTGACGAGTACTAGAGCCTCCCCGTATTCTACCCATGCCTAGCGCACATCCCCATCTCCTTTCCTCTTCGCAGCTGGCCCCCGCTTGGGGGTTGGCTGCTTAGAGGGTATATTGCGAGGCATTATGGACATTGTAGACATTCTCAACGACTTGATGAAGGAGGGGGGAACTCCCCAACAGATAGACCAACTGCATGACACTCTACGCCTGCTAGGTGTAGTACTCGGTCAGATGGCTCTCCTAGACGTAGTAACAGACCCCAACGCTAAAGATGCACCCAAAGTTGCAGCCGCTCGTGCGCTCATGGACTTGAAAGAGAAGCCAGAGCATATCGCAGAGAGGCTGAAGGCGGCTCCATTTGCCGGATTGACACTTGAGGAGATTCAGGACATTCTACAGGAGATGAAAGAGGGAGACTACGACTTGCAGTCTCTCATAAACAAAAAGAAACTCGCTAAGGGACGGTTGGAGGCAAAATAGTGAGTACATATTACATGCGTGCAGATGGTACTGCTGCTGATAAGGAAACTGCAACAGGACCAACCACAGATGCTACCAAGTGCATGAATGTCACCGTTCATAACGCTGAGTCGTTTGATCCCGGTGACGTTATCGTTTTATCACACCGGGGCGGTGATTATGACACCTCGGGTATCTTTTTCGGTCTCACTATCCCTTCTAGCGGTGATGCTTCTGATGACATCGTGTATCGCGGGGAAGACCGGGACAACAGACCAGTACTTAACCACAGCGTAGAAAGAACGGGCTGGACCTACGAGAACCCTCTCTGGTACGTTACAGTCGGTGCTGAGCCTAGCTGTGTCATCTTCGACGGTGCTCGACTGGTGGAGGAGCTGGTCAAAGGCAACACGGGTACTGGAGAGTACTATTGGGACAGCGGGAACTCCCGTGTTTATGTAGCCGATGATCCTTCCAGTGCTACTGTAGAGACCACATCAGGAGGTAACGGGGTACGTATTGCGAGTAAGTCCTACATCACCTTCCGAGACATAATTGTAGAGAAAGCTGGTGCTGGAATCAATCTTGTAGGTAATTCTTCTAATATTACTATACGTAGAGTACTGGCACAGTTGAATGATGGCGTAGGGATCTTCTCGTGGGATGCTGCTTTGGATCGCACCGATATTATCGTGGATGACTGTGAGGCGTATCGTAACTGGGAGAGCGGAATCCTGCTCACTGGTAAATCTACTGACTCGCAGATCATCAACTGTCATTCCCACGAGAACTGCCAGAACCACCCGACTACACAATTCGCTGCCGGAATCAAGGTAATCAGCGACAGTGGCGATCCTGTAACTGGTGTGATCTTTGAAGACAACGTAGCCCACGATAACGGTACTGGGTCTTCTCACTTCGGTACTGGGCAGGGTATCTGGATGGATACAGTGGGTAGCGATTGTATTATGCGGCGTAACTTGTCCTACGACAATAAAGAAGTCGGTATCTACATGGAGTGGGCTGGTAATAACTCTGGTGTTATTGTGGCCTACAACATCTCCCACGACAACGAAGATGGCGTGAGATTAGGCCGTCGCAGCCAGAATGTTCTGGTAGCTAACAACGCCGCATACAACAACACTACTTACGGTTTGGTTGTTGCCGGTGAGTCTCCCGGTGATCCTCTTGGTATGGATAACAACATCATCAGAAATAACATCGCCAGCGGCAACGGCACGGAGTTTGGTGCTATCTACGGTGGTGAGAACGATGGTACTTTCGGTACTGGGAACGTCTACGATCACAACTGCTTCGGCGCTGAAGCCGCTAGCTTTATTGAGTGGGGGCTCAGTACTTACCACAGTACTTACGATGCTTGGGAAGCGGTGTACGGTGAGTGGGCTGAATGTGTAGAAGCTGACCCGCTGTGGACTGATCCCGGTAACGGAGACTTCACTCTGCAAGATACCTCACCTTGCGTCAAGAGTGGTATAGATGTGGGGCTAACAGAAGATTTCATTGGTAACTCAATCAGTCACCCCCCTGACTTGGGTGCTTACACATTAGAATTGGAGACAACAGGAATGAGACGTATCAGTGCAGCCCACTTTGAGGGCATGATGGCTATGCTGAACCTTGCTGGTCTCCGTATCTTGGTCGAGGATTCGGTATCTATCAACACTGCATCAGCGAACTCGTATACGGTAGCTAACCAAGCGACACGCAGACTTGTCTGTATACACGAGAGAACCACATTCGGTGATATTCGTGTTTCAGTGTTAGGTACAGCTGGTGCCACAGACTTCCCTGTACTGGGAGAAAGGTACTTCACTTTAGACGTTGAGAAGGGCGATGATATATCGTTCTACAACGCCAATGCTAGTACCACCGTAGTTTATGTGCTGGAGACAGACTAATGCTGGCAAGAATCTGGGCTTGGATCAAGCGCCAGTGGCATAAGTTTTGGGACTGGGTTCATGGCCGGAAGCTGCGTAGGATAACGCAGTCTGTAAAAGGTACTCGTATTGTACCTATGGCTATGGCTGCTCGTGATGCTGGCAAGCTGCCTCGACCTGTGCAGAAGCTAGAACAGATGCAAGCTAAGCTGTCGGGCTCCAAGTACGAGCTGAAGAGACGAGGTGGAGGTCTGTATCTCGCTGAGTTTCACTGGAAGGGTATGAAGTTCTACTCTCATGGTGGGACTCCCGGTATCGCAGTCCGTAACCTGTTGAATCGCATCGAAGCACTGGATAATGACTAGGAGAGTACTTACTAGAGAATGTGGTGGTTGTACAGCTTGTTGTTACGTGATAAAAGTAGAACAGCTGTCTAAACCGTTCAGGTCTGTTTGCCCTTTTGTGGTGATAGGTCAAGGTTGTGGTATATGGGGTGGTCCCGGTGGACCCGGGGGACAGCCAGAGGTTTGCGCTAAATACCGTTGTGCGTGGCTCTCTGGGTACGGCGATGAGGAAGACAGGCCAGATGTGTCTGGTATACTGGTGGATAGACGTGATCTGGGGTTGGCTGCGATAGGAGTAAGAGAAGGTTACGAGAAGACACCGAAAGCAAGATTGGCTATGGAACGTATTTCTAGGGATGCGGGTGAGCTAGTTACGCTGACAGATAGAATGTTGGAACCTGTTGAGGTAATAGAATGGCAGTCGTAGCAATTGACATTACGGGTATTCAACGCCTCGATACTGCTGAGGCAACAACTAACTGGACTAAGATCACGCAGGCTGTGGCTCAAGAGCCCGATATTGTTTGGCAAGGGACCTACAGTGTGAGTGGTAAGATTGGTACGTCTCTGGCTGGCCATTACCTGTCTGGTGGTACGGGAATGCCACTCAACATGACAACGGATACTCAAGATGTTGTTATGATGAAGCAGATTTGGACCAACTATGCGGTATTACAGTCGGTTGAGTCTGCCTCAGCTCGTATAGGATCTGGCACAGGTGCTTACTATGCTTACTACATCGCTGACGATGGTACGCAAGGCGACATTGACTACCCAGCCAAAGGTGGGTGGTTGATCTCTCCGATAGACCCAAACATTACTGCGTGGCGTGATGGGGTGGTTGGTAGCCCGAGTCTTACGGCTGTAGACTATATCGCAACGCTCGGTTATTTCACCGCAACGTCTAAGTCTGAGAATGTTTGTACGGACTCGGTGGATGTAGGTGACGGTATGTTTCTTACAGGTGGCGATACGGCTCCAGCAGGTGCGTGGCAGGACTTTGTGGATAAGGACGAGAACCAACCGAGTACGGGGCGTTTTGGGTATTTCACGACTATCGAAGGTATTATCTATGTTTTCGGTACCCACTGGATCGGTCGAACCAGCACCCCGACAACTACTCTCACTGAGTTCTTCGATGAGCTACAGACTCTCGTATTCCCGGGTGGCCGTGTAGGTGCTGGTTGGAATGCTATCAAGCTGGATCTCGGTAACGCTTCAACCGACATCGACTTTTTTAACGTCACTCATAAGGGCGTAGGACGCTCTGAACATAAGAAGTATTTTGATACGGAGTATGAAGTAGATGGCACCAATGAAGAGCTAGACATCACAGCTCACGGATTTCTTACTGGTGATGCGGTTATCTACAGTAAGGAAGGTGGTACAGAAGCTATCGGTCTGACTGACACCAACGAGTACTTTGTCGAGTACATGACTGCTGATACTATTGCTCTCCACACTACGCGACAGGGAGCTTACACAGCCGGTACACCAGTAGGTCTAACAGCCTCTACCTCTACTAACGCAGAGAACCATAGCCTGACTCGTACACCGGATACTAGACCTGACCTGACAGCCACAGGGACCGCTGGAGACTTCTTAGCCGATGGCTGTGCGTTTCTTGGTTGGAGACAGATTGTCTTAACTAGTGCTTGTGAGCTGAATGGTTGCACTATCGTTGAGGCTCACTTCATAGACATTAACACCTCTACTGGAGCTACAATCGACGGGTGTGTTATAGACTCCCCGACTACGGCTCCCGGTGAGACGTTCCTCAAGACCAACACTGTAGCCAACATCCAGAACAACGAGTTCATAGCTGGAGACAATGGTGGTCACGCGATTGAACTGACTTCTGCCGCTGGTAGCCCTTACAGCCTTGCAGGTAACACCTTCACAGGTTGGGGTCCCACGCACAAGACTTTCAACGCTCAGGATATTGGTAGCGGCGGTGACGTGGATGACGCGAACGATGAAGTGGACATTACAGGGCATGGCTTTACGTCTGGAGACCCTGTATACTACTCCGACGAAGGCGGTACACAGCTTAGTGGTCTAGTTGACCAGACTATGTACTACGTGAGAGCTGTAACAGCTAACGCTATCAGTTTCCATGATACTGAGTATGGAGCCCTCAACAACACCAACAAGATCGCAATTACGGCTGGTTCAGACGAAGATCATGCGATCTACAGCGCCAATGCGGCTCTATACAACAGCTCTGGTGGAGCGGTCACGATCAATGTGTCTGACGGCAACGTGCCCACGATACGCAACTCTGCTGGCTCTAGCACGACAATCGTGGCTAGTGTGAGCGTGACTTTCACTAATCTAATCAATGGGACAGAAGTGAGAGTCTTTGATGCTGGGGATAACAGTGACATCGCAGGAACAGAGAGTGTAACAGGTAACCAGTTCCAATTCTCAGATGAGGCTGCTAACGTGGTGCATGTACACTTTATTAAGAAGGACTATGTGTTTATCCGATTGGACAACTATACAATACCCGCTACTGCGGTGTCGTTCCCTGTTGTCCAACAGTTCGACCGTAACTACTCTAATCCATAAGGACTAGACATTTGGACACGAAATTCCCTACAGTTATACACGGAGACGAGACTCCAACTCGGTGCATCAACCCGATTTGTGAGATCGAACTCGCTCGTGGGGATACATACAAAATCAGCCCCGAGGGTCCGCTCTGCGTGCCCTGCGGACAAGTGCGGGAGTTCGAGCTAAATAGGGCTCGACTACGCGCAGAGAAAGCAAGCAACGTCAACCAGTTTGAGGTACTGTAATGGCAATCGTAACGGACCCGGATAGCCTTGATAGACAACAGGTTATCTTCAATATTGATCAGAAGCTCTTGTACGTAAAAGGAGTCGGTACTGCAACTGACTCTGGTACAAACGGGAGCTTCGATGCAGACAACCCCGGGGCAGGTGAACACCGATTCACTGCTTCTGGAGAGAACTTTGATGTCTCTGGAGCTGCGGTAGGAGATATTGTATGCATTGAGACTATGCGTAATGCGGGAGCTGGTCCCGCGAAGAACGCTGGTCACTGGAAAATCAAGAGCGTTGATTCTGCTACTCAGCTTACTCTGGAGGAGTACGATACAGGAGAAGAGGCTACTCCAGTAGACGAGATTACAGGCGACTATGTGTATAGTGTCAGACCTCCTACTGGCGGCACTATTGAGGCAGGCGGTGCTGTCTTGTTCATAGATACAGGAGTTACCTTGCAGTGTCTCTACTCTTTCAGTAAAGAGGAGTGGAAGGACGATAACTACCTGAACAAGATCCAATTCCCCTTTGAGCTGATCACAAGAGAACAGGGTGAGATCGGTGGTGGTAACGAGAACAGTGATTGGGACTTCGGTAACGATGCTACTCGGGAGCTGATCCGTACTGGTGGGTTTGACGACAAGAACACAGCCGGTACGAGCCAGCGGCTCTACGCCGGTATTGTCACCTTGGGTAGCTTGGATACTGATACTCAGGTGTACTACCAACAGGTTGATGAAGACGAACCGCCTGCGGACTTCGCCCGTACAGGAGCGGTGAATACACCTTTGCTGGTGTACACTAACCCTACACCAGACAACCGCACGTACCTGAAGCTGTTTGCTAGGAAGAAGGCCAGAACCTACGACAGTTCAGAGATCGCTGACATTGATGTGACCTCGATTGAGGGTATCGTAAACCGATTCCCTCTAGCTCATATTGAGGACCCAGCTATCACAGCTCAAGACGCGCAGATAGATGGCGCTCCAGACTACTTCACCTCGATCAGTATTGATACTGTAACTGCTGCGGATGTTACAGCGTCTACACGCACTATCACTAAGACGGGTGAGAACTTCACGACTACAGTGACAGTGGGTGATATTCTCTACTTTACTGCTGGAACAAACAGCGGTAATTACTATGAAGTTGAGACTGTCACTGACGATACTAACCTTGTTGTGACAGCAGCTTCAGCAACGGAAGGTAGTTTGTCTGATGCTACTGGTACTGAGTCCTTCACGGTCTATACACCTTGGGTGCGTGTGACTGCTGGTACAGGTGCTATCGCTGACGTTGACGGCGCGACTGGTACGTTGATTGACTCTACAGTGGCTAACTTCAACACTACGGACTCCCGAGGGGCTAGGGCTGTTGCTGCTAACGACATTGTGGTGATCACGGAGGCTGCTTCTAACCATCGTGGAGCTTACAAGGTTGTGAGTCAAGACTCAGCTACACAGCTAACTTTGAACACTAGTGACCGTATCTTTACGTCTCAGAGTGCCTACGATTACGAGATCTTCGTTCCTTCGATGCACATTGAGTACAAGAGCGAGACTCGCAGCACAGTGACTCACAGTACCGACAATATGACATTCAACGATGATGGTGGCTCTGGTTACAGCACCATGACTCGTAGCTCTGGTTCGTGGATCACGGATGGTTACGAAGATGGAGACCTGATCGTAGTCGCTGGTACTTCTAGCAACAACGGTACCTTCTCTATCCAAAGCGTGGATAACGCGACTGTAATCACACTGAACAGCATCCATACACTGACCGATGAAGGGCCTACTTCTAGTGGTACAACGAACGGCACAGGACACTTCGCTAGGTCTGGTTTCGCGCCTGATACTGCTGATGTGTTCCCGTTCGAGTGGCGTATGTTCGGCAACGATCAGTCTCTTGCAGAATGCTTCCAGTTTATTCAGAGGCAGCTGCGAATCGACGCTGATATTGACCGAGGCCCGGGCACCAGTAACGGCAAGGTTACTGACCCGTTGATGTCATTCGTTGATCCTAACGGTGTAGGTCTGAATATGTTCATTGATGACCTACTCTCGACAGACATCAATAACAGTGCCTTTTTAACGGCGTGGCACTCTGCAACTGGTGGTTCTAACATTACGTTGCCGTTTACTTCTGGTGTCACGATTACTGTATCACAGACTCTTATCGACGCTGCACCCAACAACAGGGTGACTGCATACTTTGACGATCCAGATGGTACTCCGTCTTCGGGCGATGAATACGGTACGGCTGGTGCAATCGTTGTGGACGATAAGGACGGTGTGGACATTGACTATACCAACGTCACCACGGACATCAGTACTACGTTCGCGTATGACACTAACGCACAGGGGGGCAGAACACCCGGGACCAATGCTGATGTAACGGTGGTTGGTATAGGTACAACAGATGCTCAGTTCGCTCTCTCTACTCGAACGATTACGAGGACGAACGAAAACCCGGTTACCCTGACGGCTGCTCTTGAACGTAACTACAGTAACCCGTAAGCCGATTAGGGGTTACGCTCATGGCGGTCAAAGTGACCTACGACTACACGAACAAGCTCTTCATAGCTAAGGCTGGCGTGACAGAGATTGATGTTCAGGTAGATCTATATTCAGACTGGAAAGAAGACTGTCTTGATGACACGTTCTTCTTCGGTATGGTACAACCTTTGAGAACTACGGGGGGCGATGACCTCGGTGGTGGCAAGATCATCGCTCCCTATTTCTTCTTTCTCAACGGTTGGAAGTTGAGACCAGACGAAGCTAATCATACACTCACGATTAGTGGTAACTGGTATGATGACCCAGCCGGGGCTGGACTAATTGTGCCTACGGTTGGTGCGTATACAGTAAATGTTATTCTAGAGAGAGGTGTTGACGTGCTTGGTGTAGACTCGGCCAACGTCACTTCAATTTGGGGTAGCACTGAAGCTGCTGAGAAGTTGTCTATCTCAGCTACGGGGATAGTGAAAGGTACTGTGGTAGGAGCAGGTACAGTCGTTAGTTGTGTAACTGACCTGACAGAGGCCACGAATGACCACTACAATAACCGTGTCATTCTTTGGACAACAGGTAACCTGACGGACCAAATAGCCAAGGTCACTGACTACATTGGTGGTTCCAAGACTCTAGTATACAGTCAGGTGACTGAAGGTCCTGCCGATGGTGACGAGTTCATTCTGATCTAATGGCTAAGGAAGACTTCTTCACGTTCGTAAGGCTGGGGCTCTCTGGGGTGCCGAGGGCCAACCTTGCTTTTGAGATAGAAGAGGAAGAGCCTGAAGAGAAGAGATGGTGGAAGAGAGTGCCTGAGATATGGAGAACGAAGACGGATGACTAGGATAGTATCCCTTGAGGACATCGAACAAGAGATTAAGAGGCGACAATACGAGGACCCACTTAAGACGGTCTATACACCACATGCGATTCAATTATTGATACACGCTTCTCGTGCGGTATTGACTCTTGTGATTGGTGGTAACCGCAGTGGTAAGACTTTTTCTGCTGTGGCTGAAGCGTTGTACTACTGTTTAGGGCGCTCTGTGTACGCCGAGGTACCTGATCCACCCGTTACGGTTTGGTACGTCATGCCCTCGTTTGGTATGTTCGAGAAGACTATCTATCCGATCTTCAAGCAACTCGTGCCGTGGAAAGAAGTGAAGAGCTTTTCTGAGCGTGATCACTACGTCAAGTTCAATAATGGCTCTATGCTGTACTTCATCTCTGCTGACCAGAGACAGATGCGTATTCAGGGCGCTTCTGTTGACTTCATTGTGATGGACGAGTCTCCCAACGAGAGTATCTATGGAGAGCTGATCGCTCGTCTAATCGACCGTGGGGGCCGGATGTTGATGGTCCTCGCCCCGGTGGATGCGAAGTCGTTCTGGATTCGTGACAAGATCTATGTTCCTCACCTTGCAGATGAGAGTGAGGGCACAGAGGTCATCAACATGCCTACGATTGATGATGAAGGTAACCCTCTCGTGCCCACGTATACGCGAGAGGAGATTGAACGTATGGCTAGCAAGTGGACTGACCCTGCTGAGCGTAGTGCTCGGTTGTATGGTGAGTTCATTGTTCGCTCTGGTCTCGTGTTCAAGTCATTCGACAGAGACGTTCACTTCATCAAACCTTTCAAGATACCTGACAATTACGTTCGGTGGGCGTGTGTAGATCCGCAGTATCACAGGTTTGCGTGTTTGTTCTTTACAGCTGATGAGCACGGGAACTATTATATCACCGACGAGTATTTCTCTCAGGATGAAACACTCGCCGCTCGCGCAGAGCGGATGGCAGTGATTGCAGGTGAAGTAGAACAATCAATACCAGTTTATGTGGATTCTGCGAACCCACAAGACATAGCAGAGCTTAACTATCACTTCGACCGGATTGCTGCCCCGTTAGGCGCGATTAGCCTGCCCATGAAGAAGGAGATCCACAAGATGGTTCTCCGAGTTCATTCGTACTTAGAGCCAGACATCGAAAGGAAGTTTCCTAAGATCACTAATATGGGAGACATGTTAGGAGCTCCTCGCCTCTTTGTGTTCGACTCTATAATCTCTACGTGGAGATGGAACGAGCAGAAGATGACTGTCTCTCGCTTGATTTGGGAACTGGAACGGTTATCGTGGGGGCAGAACGGTAAACCAGATAAGCAGTCTGCTGATGGCGCTGATGCTTGTGACTGTTTGATCTACGGTACCGCTATCCAAGCTTCTGGTGTTAGGCAACCGGAGAGAGAGAAGTGGAAAGATGGATTATCCTCTGGTGACATCGCTATTTGGAAGGCGATTGAGAGGCAAGATAAGAGGGGTATAGACTACTTGGATTACTTGGATTACTAGGAGAAGAGACATGGATGTGCTACTATTGGTGTTAGCTGGAGGTACCGGAGTCGGTATAGGGATGCTAGTTCTCTATTTGACTGCTGTACTTCCATTAGTTAAAACTCTGGAGGCTATGCGATACAGAGGCTTCGAGCCTGAACGTGAACTACCGGCTGAACCAGACGTGCCGAAGGTATCGCCACTTTGGGAAACCATACGAGAGTAAAGAATGCCTAGACACACAACAAACACGATTCCCGATCTGGGTAACCCTGACGATTTCGCTCGTTACTCTAAGCGACAGTGGGAGAGGTTGGACGGCTTCTACGGCTTTTGGGTAGAGCGTTGGCGCAGGGTTATAGACTTCATCAGATCCCAACATTGGCGTACCCTTCAAGAGATAGACGAGAAGAATATCCCCAAATGGAAGCAGTACCCAATTATCGACATGGTACTGGCCTCCTATATTGACTATATGACGCAGTGGTTGCAGTCAGACGTTCGTTTCTCTGCTATGCCTGCGTCTCCTTCCCATGACGATATTGTGGCCTCTAATCTAGCTGAAGGTGTACTGTCGTATCTCTGGGACAGTCTCGAAATGGACATTAACCGCATCGAACTGGGGGCATGGTTACTCGCCACCGGTAACGGTGCGTTAAGAGTGTACTGGGACACTAATACAGGGAACCTCTTACCACTAGCTAAGGAAGAGAATGGGGAGCTTATCCCAGTCTATCCAGATGGCTCCCCACTACCCCCCGGCATTGACCCGATCATGCTCGACGCTGGAGAGATCAACGTCGAACCTGTCTCTCCTCAGATGGTCCGTTGGATCACTGGTGGCCGCAAGGTCAAGGGAGTCATGGTTGGCTTCCTTCTAGATTACGATGAGGTGACTGAGAGATACGGCAGAGACAAGGCCGATACGTTGGGTTACAGTACGGACTGGGTTGGTGTCTCGTTAGATCTTATGGACATCCACGCTCCCTCTCTTGACCTAATGAAGACCGACAGAGCGTTGGTGATAGAGCACTACCTGCCAGCGTCTTATCGTCATCCAGAGGGGCTATGGTGGACGACTAGTGATACGAACGTCATTGTTCCTCCCTACCCGCTACCGGCTGGTAAGGTACCCATAGTCCCGTTCCGTTGGGCTCCACTCCCGGGCCACCCCACGATGGGTATGACCCCGCTGTACAGCATGAGTCACACTAACAAGCTGTATGATCGCGTGCTCGCTAAACAGCTAGAGTGGATGGAGAAGATCGTGCCTAAGACCCTACTAAAGTCAGGCGGTGGTGTGAAACCGGGAGACTTTAACAAGGAACCCGGGCAGGAGATTCCTGTTCACTCTGGAGCTGAGCCAGACTTTCTCTCGCCACCTGAGATGCCAGCTACCTACCGTGAGACTCGTGAAGAGATTAAGGACGCTCACTCTTATGTCGGACTCTACCAGTTCAATAACGAGAAAGAGCCTCTGCCGGGACAAGTAGAGAAGCGTCTCAGGCTTCCTTCTCGTGTCGGTAGACAGGGAGAGCAGACCCAACTCGCTGTAATCAATTCTCGTGCCTCATGGAAACAGATGGGTGAGGTACTGTTAGCCTACGTGGGTAGATTCTATACAGAACCTAGGGCTATTCAGATCATAGGACCTGATCGTGCATACCAGTGGAAGGAGTTCACCGGAACCGATTTGCGTAATCTTGAAGCAACGATTAAAGTTGACGAGATTTCGCTGTACCCGTGGGCGAAGCAGGAAATCCGTGATGCTGTGATTGCTGTACTGAGTACAGATGCGGGACAGATCCTCTTCGCTGACAAGACTGGTCAGTTGGATATGGGGAAGGTATCTAAAGCTATGCAGGCCACAGGGTTAGAGGCTGCCTTTGATACTCTGGATGAGGATATTCTAGAGGCTAGGAACGAGCATTCCCTGTTTGAGAACCTGCCGGAAGAGACAGAGACTCCCCCGATTCAGCCGTGGAACGATCACTCTACTCATGTATCTGAGCATACTAGCTTAGCGAAGAGTAGGATCTTTAAGGCGTGGCCTCAGCACGCACAGAAGGCGTTGCTTGACCACATGGGTCAGCACGAGGAACAGTTGAACAAGGCGCAAGAAGCGCAACAGCAGGCTCAGTTGGAGATGGAACAGTCACTTAGGAGTATCAGAGCCGACACTGAGACACAGGCAGCTATCAAGGAGAAACTCGGTGAAGAGACCATTGAGATGATCATGGGTCTCATGCGTAACGCGCTTGGCTCTATTGGAGAAGAACCTAAAGACTAGGAGTCCTAGGAGATGGGAAGAAAGCCTTGGTCTGATGAAGACAAAGAGCTAGTGAAAGAGGTCTACCCTGAGTTAGGGGACATCGCACTAGCTAAAATACTAAACAGGACGCAGGGATCTATACGTGATATGGCTCGGCGTCTTGGAGTGAAAAGGAAAGGGGGCAGCGGTACTATAGGGGGAGTTACCCCAAACGTCATAGACGATATTCCCGTGGTTAGTCCCCTTTCTATTCACATACCAGATACGTTAGTGAAACCAATACTAGACGATATGCCTATATGCTCACTCGTCTATGGAGACGTTCACATTCCGTTTCAAGATGATGCTGCTTTGAGTATCATGTATCAGGTGTGTGAGATTGTGGACTTTACAGAGGTAATGAACATAGGAGATCTGACCGACAACTGGCAGATCTCTTCTTACATCCCTCCCGACGAACGACAGTTAGACCGTACACAACAAAGCTTGCAAGAGCAATTTACAATGGCTGCTCAACACGTCGGGAAGATGGAATACTTGAACCCTAACGCTGACCTGTATTTCCTTGAGGGTAACCACGAGGAGAGGTGGTCACGTATGTTTCGCAAGGCGCAAGAGGATTACAAGTGGCGTCACATACTCTCTCTACCTCATGTACAAGAAGCTCTCTCTGTCCGTTACATGATAGGGTTCAGTGAGCGTTGGAAGTACCGTGAGTACAACGATGAGTTGGTTCACCATGACAGGATAGTGTTCACCCACGGTGACCGTACAACTATCTGGGTGACTCGTGGTATGTTGGAGAGGTACGGTAAGAGTTCTATGTTTGGACACACTCACCGTATCCAGAACTTTACTAAGACTGATTTAGTAGGCACCATAGCAGCGTGGAATATTGGCTGTATGTGTGACCTGCATCCCCACTACAAGTACTCTAACGCCACGAACTGGGCTCAGGGTTTCGCAGTGGTCTATTGGTCTGACGATAGGAAATGGTTCCATGTTGAGCAGATCAGGATACATGACGGTAAGGCTATGACTCCGTGGGGGTTGTTGACAGCTTAGCGGTTGGTAGGAAGATTACAAGGACACTAGTGTAGTAATACTTAAACAGAACAAGGAGCATACGTATGCCAAAAGGTTTCAGAAGCCCTAGCCCCAACACTGGCGGGATGAGAGTCCCCAGCAAGAATGCTGGTGCTAAGCCCAAGGCCAAAGGTTCGGCCTCTGCTGGTGACAAGGACCGTATGGGCAAATCTCAGGCTATTCCTACAGGTCAGACGCAGGTAAATAAGTTCCCGCCTAGCACCGGGAAGCACTCAAGGGCTGGCGAGAAGACTGGTAAGCCGTAATGCCCGTCCAGAAGTCCGGTAGTGGTTATCGTTACGGCACCAAGGGTAAGACCTACCGTGGCAAAGGAGCAAAGGCGAAAGCGAAGAGGCAGGGCAGGGCTATCAAAGCCAGTCAGGCCAGACAAGGTAAATCTAAGAAATAACAGGAGATAGAGATGGCTGGAGAGGATCTTACCCCTGATATTGGGGTATCGGCAACAGAAATGGATTCGGCTACTCGTGCTGGCGAGCGGCGACACACCAAAGCCACGGCCCGTAGCCTAGCTGGTATCGTAGCCACAAAGATGGAAGAGGCGGCAGCTGCGGAGGCTGAAGAGGCCCCTGCTGTAGAAGATGTAAGCCAAGTTACACCAAAGGGTACTAAAGAGGGTGTCGAGTACGTCACCGTCGAGGTTGACCCTGAAACTGGTGAGGAAACTGTAGTTAAGGCTACAGAAGCCCCCGCTGAGGAGGAGGGAGTACAGTATATTGAGGAGGAAGTGCCTCTAGCGGAGATCTCCCAAGCTCTCAGTGATGCAGGAATCGTTCTTGATATTGACCCTAATGAGCTGCCTGATGAGGCTCTGGGTGTCTATGAGAGCCTTACCTCTGCTATTCTACAAGCCGCTGGCAAGTCTCTTGAACGTGAGAGGGAAGCCAATGACCGGATGTTGGAGCTGAATGACTTCTCTGAGAGGCTACAGAACTCACCTGATAAGATCATGTTGGCTCTAGCTATGGAGAAGCCAGAGGTCTTTGCTAAAGTGGCTGGTGTGGTTGAGAGAATGGCTGATGACCCTGCTCTCAAAGAGAGTGTGATTAGAGAGCTAGAGAGTGAAGTCAGGCTTCAAGAAGCGAACCGTATCAAGAGAGTAGCGGACGTTGAGACACGTACACTTCAGGGCCGCAGAGTCGCTCAGGAGACTCTTAGACAGGCCAAGAGGTACGGTGTCAGTCCAGAGGTAGCTAATGAGTACATCTCCTCACAAGTACGCGCTAACAGCAACTGGCTAGAGGTCAACCAAGTTGAGCCTCTGATCCAGAAGCTTTCTGGTGGCCAGAAGAAGAAGATCGTTATTCGTAAGGTACGTCCCAAGAAAGTTACCCCAGAGCAGGCAAAGGCTGTAGCTGAAGCCAATACTGCCCCTGTGGGTGGAGCGCCTGCCCCGGGCGCTACTAGAGAAGCCTCACCGGGACTGCACCAAGACAATGTCCCGAAGAACCGTGGTGGTATCTTCAGGGGTCTAGTCAAGCAGGCCGCTCGGAGAACTAGGACCACCGAGTAGCCTCCTTCGTAGTACCCCGGCCCCTTGACTTGTAAGTTGAGGGGCCTTCTCTTTAGCCTAGATCTATCTTAGAGTAGGTCTTGGAGAGTTCTTGAGGAAAGCATTTCGTTCGTAGCAGTTTGTTACTAAAACAAGCAATACAGGAGTTTATCTAAATGGCAGCCACACAGGCTGATCTGTCTCGTCTAGACGCGATCTTGAAAGACCGTGATCTGATTGACGGTGTACAGGAAGCTATTAACAAGGCGACTCCCTTTGCCGAGAGCATCACTCAAGAACTAACGATGTCTGGGCGTAAGGGAATCTTCCCCGTTTCCTTCGGGGTAAACGAGGGTATCTTTGCCCGTGCGGACAAGGGTTCCTTCGGTGATTCACAGGTTGACCAGCCCGATCTGGCAGAGGTCTACACGAAGTTTGTGTATGCCCTGTTTGAGATCTCTGGCCCGACCATGAGCGCGACTAGGGATTCTGAGGGTGCGTTCGAGGACGCGCTGGCTCTCCAGCTAGAGCAGACCATTGACGGCGTGAAGCTGGATATGGCTCGGATGATCCTGAATGCGAACCACACCGCAGCTGGTGATGGTGTCATCGCGCTGGTGCAGTCCAAGACTGACACCGATACCATCATAATCGACAGTCCGTTTGGGCTGACGACTTATATGGGCAACGTCGATGTTAAGAACGTGATTCGTAAGACTCAGGCTCTTGACGTTATCGACACGACTTCCCCTCCGACTACTAAGCACCACAATAATAACACTGTTGCTGGTGTTTCCCATTCTGGTACAGGTACCACGATTGATTTTGATGCTGTTGAGGCTACGGCCCCGGCTGATGGCGACTACGTGACCCGTGCTGGTAACTGGGGTAATGAGCCTGATGGGTTCTTCTCTGCTGTAGCCACAGCGGCTCAGTCTGCAAACTACCTGAACATCCCGCGTGCTGGTAACGATGGGTGGGAAGGCCAGCTTGTTGACGCCACCGATGGTGGGAGCACTGCTGTTCCTCTTGATCCTGATATGCTTCGGGATTCGGTTGACCAGATCATGGAAATCTCTGGCCACGCGCCTGAGTTTATCGTGTGTAACTACAAGCAGCGTCGAAATATCTACAATCTGTATGCACCTCAGATTCGATATGCCCCGATGGTTCTGCCCAGTGGTCTTCGTGAAGATACACTGAGGTTTGACGACATGCCCGTGATGGTTGAGCGGTTCTTCCCGCCTCAGCATATCGGCTTCGTCAATACGGCTTACTGGTACCACGCCATCGACAAGGATGTTGAATGGATTCAGGGCCTCAACGGCACTGTCCTTCACTTCGATGGTGATGCGGACCTGTTTAAGGCCGTTCTTCGCACGTACCGGAACCTCGTGTGCTTCTATCCGGCTACGCAGGGTTATCTGTACGGCGTCGAAGAGTAGGAGGAGTAGATCATGCCTAGTCCTAAGAGAAAGGCACATGCTGTTCTATTGAACCCGAACGTGGGTTCGTGGAGGCAGTTGCTCGGCTTCAGTTGTGAGCTGTTGACTACAACCACCACGTTTCCTCTGCTCGTGTGTCCGTTCCGGCTTCGAGTCAAAGCGGCTAGCTACGGTCAGACGGCTGACGCAGCGGCTACTGCTATGGATCTGAAGTTGAGGAACGAAACGCAGTCCCAAGATCTTACAGCTGCACTGGATATTGCTGCGCTGGGTGCCCTCGCAGGCGCACAGTTCGTGATGGACAGTACAGGTGAGGATCTAATCTGTGAGGCCGGTGATGTGATCAACTTGGTCAATACAGTGGACACAGGTACCACCGCTCCCGGCGAAGTCCAAGTAGTTATGGACATTGAACGCTTAGATACATAGGAGTAAGATAATGCCTGCTGGAGTTCTCGGACCCCAAAGCCCTATGGCACAAAACGCAAAGGCAGAGCAGGCTATCCCCGGCCCAGCGGCATCTATCGGTAACCCGATGGGTGCCGCCCCTGCGGGGGTAGAAGAGCTGTTACTAGCTCTGCGGTCTGGTAATATCAGTGCCGAAATGCTCCTACAGTTCATCGCCCAACTTACAGGTGGTGGACCACAGATGCCCCCCGGTGGGGCGGGACAGGCCGGAGCCCCTGTAGAGTCTGCCTTTTTCGGGTAGACTACGATGAGTACACTAGAGGTAGTCGGTGTAATCACACTGGCCTTGCTGTTCACAACAGTATTAGGTCGGTTTGTATGGGTAGTCTGGCGAGCTGCGACTGTGACTCAAGAGATGAAGAGCAAGATAGCTGAGCTTACTCTGCATGTAACCAACCATATCCCTCACCGACTTGATGGATTAAGGAACGAGTTGCACGCTGTTGCGGAGCGGCTATCTTTGCATGAAGAACGAGAAGAAAAGCACTGGGAGTTACTAACTAAGGTGCTTACAACCAAAAACGACAAGAGGTAAGAATATGATGAAGGCACTTGCAAGGTTGGGTATCGCATTGGGTACTGGTCTTGCTACATGGGTACTGGCGTTTTTCAGTGGTGGAGATGCTATTCCGTTTCTGACTGACGCTTTTGGTGATCCCGCGATTGCTGGGATCGTGGCTGGTGGCGTGTCTTGGGTGGTTGGCTATCTAGTCAAACTCATCCCTAAAGAAGATGCGACTTCGTAATGAAGCCTTGGATAGCGTACTGTCTCGGTGTACTGACAGGTATAATCATTGTCTGTATAGTACTGTTCATTGAGTTTCTCAACGCAAGATGGCCGAGCTAATGTTATCCAGATTCAATAAATGGTTAGCTGACCTACCAACGACCAATTGGATTCGCTTGGTAGGCAGCTTTCTCATTGTCGGTACTGGTATCGTGGTCTGGGTTCTTGCTTTGCGTGGTAACGAGTGGGACCACTTCGCGTTTGGGGAGTGGCTGATCTTTCTAGCAGCACTGGAAGGTATCAATTACCGCCAGTTCAAAGCTAAGCGTGAGTCTGACTACGGATACCTAGAACGTAAGAACGGTAACGGAGCAGAACATGCCGGACCCAAACCCGAATGAAGTAGACAATAGAACTCCACAGTTCGTTCAGGATGCTATTGGTCAGGGTGCATTCAATGCTATAGGTGATGATGTTACTAACATGGCCTTCCTTGGTGGGCTCCTAACCAATGCTCCTCTCATGCTGGGGCTGCTTGGTGGTACTTATGGCCTTAGAAAGCTGTTTGGGCTACTTGGTGGCCAGAGTAAAGAGGACAAGATAGAGTCGGCTTTTGAGGGTGTGACCGTCAGTCCTAAAGTAGAGGAACCTACACTAAGCACGGAACGTGAGGGTTTCATTCGTGTAAAGCCTGAGTTAGTAGAGACTTCTTTCATCAAGGGTGTACGCTAGTGGCTAACGGACAAGACCCCCAAGACCCGGGTAAGCTCCATGATCGTCTAATCAAGAAGCTAACTGAAGGTGCCTTCGCTGATACAGTTGAGTCTGTAACGGAAGGTCCGTTTCGTAAGGTAGAGTTCTTGGCAGAGAGTGATTACTACGCTGGTCGCTATGTCTCTCCATACGAAACGGAAGAGAGTCGCGGTGGCCGTACTGGTATGATCTCGTTGCATCCAGATCTAGCAGACACTAGTTTCTACAAAAGCATACCAGAGAGTGAGAGAAAAGAGTTTTCAGAAGATTTGATACGGGATATTTATTTGCATGAGGCAGGGCATGGTGCGTTTGTGCGTGGATTAGTACCTGAACCTGTTTTCACTTCCGCTTACAAGAAGTGGAATGAGGCTGACAGGCCGACACAAGGTTATATGTCTGCTCGTACATCGCATGAGTTTGCTGCTCAGCGGGTAGCTGACTCTATGACCTTTCTCTCTGCTACAGCGGGACTACCAACTGAAGAAGCACGTAAGCGTTTGGATGTGTTAGAGGAAGGTTCTCCCGGCCTCACTGATTTTGTTGATCATTTTGTTAATGCAGCCGAGATCTACTCAGAACACCCATTGAGGGAGAACAAGCCTAGCGTGTTCAGTAGAATACTCGGCGTAATCAAGGGGAAGTAATGGAGACTGTGTGGGTAGGCTTTGATGGCTGTGGCAGGGACCCTAGCTGGGACTTTGATTTGAAGCTAAAGGACTTCAACCATAGCCAAGGTACACCCCACGTTGCTTGTATATGGAATCCTACATGTAGACTAGTTTCTATAGTACGAACGTCACGGGATGGTCTGGGCCGTAAAGGTCTAGTCGTGGATGGTATATACATGCCGGGGTGGGATGTAGGAGTGGTACTGGACGGGTTACCTCCGAGTTACTACTCTGAGGGAAAGTATCTGTCTAATGGGTTCTTTTTCTTTCGAGTGTTCGACTGGCTAGAACCTTTGGATGACAGAGTATTTGAGTTCCTACACCTAGCTGATACTGCTAACGGTAGGGGGATAGCTACTCCTATAGAGCGTATCGAAGCGAGGGAGAGACTCAAAGAACAGGAGCAGAAGAAGGACAATTTGATGCGTGCCTATGCTGTTACAGAGCATTTTGCAGGCTACGACAACCTGACAGTTGGACCGGGAACTCGTGGTAACTGGCGGCACAGGATACGCTAACTCTAACGGAGATAAGGAGATACAAGATGGGCCATTATGGGTTTCGGAAGAAAGGTGAGAACTCGCGGTTGGTAGTTAGGCCGATGAAGTCGAAGCCAGCCGCAGTCGTCGCACCTCTGGAGGGTCAGACTGTGAGCCTAGAGGGTAACACAAAGAAGGTTCATGCCTGCACTCTTTGCGAGGCTAAGATATTCCCCAAGCCGGGGCTTGTTGCTGCACATTTCGCTCGTATGCACAACGATCTGGTGGAGGACAAGAACACTTGGCGCAGATACCACGAAGTCAGGGAGGTACAGATTGACGCTAACAGTTAGCGATCTAATTCAGGATGCTGAAACACTAGCATATCCACACGTTGGACCGCAGAAGCCTGCTCGGGGGCCGTTACTGCGTGCTTTGTCTGCTCTTGACGCGAGCTTCGCCCGAGAGATTGCCAACGCTCGTCCAGAACTACTCTCAACCCAAGCATCAGAGATCACTGTAGGTGATAATGCTGCTAACCTAGCTGGGTACGCCCTTACATCTGCACTCAGCTGGACGGACTTCAAGTACGTAGACAAAGATGCTGCTGTGTATGACCTGTATATCGTACCTGAGAGGTTCTACGATGAACCGCAACAGAATCCTAGCTGCATCATTCAGGGTACTACACTGTTGCCGTGTGATCCCAACGAGAAAAGGTGGGATGGTACGACTCAGCGTATATTCTTCATAGGGGATGGAGATAAGATTATGTACAACTATATTCCGTTCCCTGCTACATTGGATGGACTAACCTCTACACTGGTGAGTCCTGATTTTGCTAGAGATTGGTTCGTTTGGTCGCTGGTTCTACAGATCGCTCTGGCAAACGGAGCAGATGAGATGAGCATTGGCAAGATCAAGGAAGAAGCAGATTTGATGGGGGCCAAGACTCAGTACCAGATCTACAAACAGGTGCCTATGAACTCTAGATTTGGAGAGAAGTAATGGCTTACACTGCTCAGGACGTGGTTGATTTGGCTGTACAGCGTTCGGCTTTGAACGATGCTGACTTAGTGCCAGACGCCCAGCTACTTGGCTACATAACCAACAGCGAACGCCGGATCTATCTATTAGGAGCAAGGTTGAATCCCAACTTCTTTGGCGCTGAAGGTAACACTGCTGTCCGTGCTGATGAGACAGAGCATTGGAACCTAGCTGCGACTCCCGGCAACATAGCTGCTATCGCAAAGCTAGAAGCTGCTGCTCTTGTGGGAACACCTACTAACCCTACAGTTTCGGTTGGTGACGAGATCAACTTGGTTGATTTCAGGTACCCTAACCTGCAAATATCCCCCCGCGCTTATGTGCGCGGTAGAAGGTTGTACGACTGGAACAATGAGCTAAGTACTAATGGTTCTAACTACGTTAGTCAGGTTAAGGTTTATTACAGCCAGCTACCAGCAGCCATCACGACTATGACTCAGAGCATAAATCTACCAGATGAGTGGATTGACCTCTTAATTGTGCCGCTAGCTCGTATTCTCTCTCTACGCGATAAGCGAGAGGAAGAAGCTCAGTTCTTCGACCAAGAGTACCAGCTCTTGATAGGTCAGTTCCAAGAAGAGATGCTGGTCTACGAGTACGGTGCTACTAGAGCTTTAGGTGCCGTACCAGCTATTCCTTTCGCTCCACCGTCTGCAAGGGAGTAACCCATGCCTCGTTTACGAGCTTATCCTATTGCGATGGAAGGAGGGCTTCAGGATTCTAAGCCTATTCCAGAAGTCGGTGACCTCTCTAAACTAGAGAACTTCGCTCTGTTCAGGGGTAGGTTTGCCTTGAGGGCTCCGTTTGTGGAGACCTGTCAGTTGGTGGATGAGGTAGGTACTCCTGTAGATCAGGTTATGACTGCCACGTTCTTTCAAGGGAAAATGTACGTGGTTGCGTACTCTGATGGGCAGAATGATGTATACATATACAGACTGGAGCCTGATGGCACGGCTGAGACTGGTGATTCTGAATACCCCAACGCTAGCCCTATCGGTACTGCTGTTTGGACTAGTGTCACCACCAATGTACCTATCCCTATCGTAACTGGGTTTCAGGGTGGCGCTCTTGGGGCTCAGGTTAACAGACTCTACATCGCAGATTACGACCAGAACTATGTGACCAGAATTGTTACTGACCCTGCTGGTACTCCAGCCCTTACTGACCTGACTGCCGATCTCAATGCTGATGGTGGTAGCACAGACAAAGTGTTCTTCCATTATGTCATACCTTACCAGTTTCATTTATGGGGAGCAGGGATATACACGAACTCTGCGAATGATTTCCCCACAACTGATAAGCCAAGACCTGAATTGTTACGATTCTCTCAGCCGGGGATGGTAGCAAAGACTGATCCTGATTATGGCAGTGGTACTTCAGAGTGGTGGAAGAATGACTGGCGTGGTATAGGCTCACGAGGAGACAAGATCACCTGTATGGCTGTAGCTGGTCCCTCCCTTATCGTGTTCAAGCGTAGAGAGACATACCAGATTCAAGGCTATGACGCTGCTTCGTGGGGTCTACATGTGCTCTCAGTGAGGGTGGGAGCTGTAGGTCCTTACGCAGCCTGTTCTACAGACGATGGGTTCTGTTACTTCTGGTCAGAGAAGGGACCTCATGTCATCACATCTGAAGGTCAGGTGATAGACATCGGTGAGGATATTAGAAAGAGAGTAGCAGAGGCCGGGATAGACGAGTTCACTGCTGCTGAGTACTCCGCAGATGACGGTATAGTGTACTTCTCCCGCAACGTGGACGCTGCTGCCGCTCCTAACTGGTACTTAGCGTTTGACCACCGTAGGCAGAAATGGACTGAAGGTCAGTGGTTGGGTAACTCTGGCTCTGCGGTATTGATAAACAACCTTGTTGCTATACCTAGTGAGGCTCTAGCTGGTCCTGCTGGTCCTCCGTCTGCTTTCAGTGTAACCAGAGTCAGCGACGACGAGATGGATCTGGCGTGGACCAATGGAGACACTTCCCTTGGTGCAGTGACCGAGATCTATCGTAACACGTCTGACATGGCTGATCCTCCTCCTGCTGGTAATATACACGCTACAGTAGGGGCAGGTGTAGATAGCTACACTGACGATGGTACTGGTGACGAAGGTGTACTATCAGAGAACACTAGGTACTATTACGCTATTCGTCATGTCAAGAACGGGACAGCCTCAGCTACGGTTGAAGACGACGACTACACTAAGCTGACCGCTCCAAACTCAGTGGTGGCTCAGAACTACGCTACTGGTATTACAGTGGCAGGTAACCGTGGGTCCTCTGTGACTAATGTTGATGTCACGATCCAACGTAGGTTGCTGCCTAGTGGACTATTTGCTGATGTACACACTATCACCTCTGCCACTGCTACTTGGCAGTGGAATGACACTACCGTTTCCTGCGGTAGCGAGTATGAGTATCAGGCTAGATGTGAGGAGTCCAGTGGTGGTGACCCGCCATACGATTCTGACTACTCCAATACAGCCGACAATGAGGCTTGTAAGAGTCCTCCTGTTCTTGGTAAGGTGACTGTTTCTGATCCTACATTGACTGGTAGTTGTCCTATGTCAGAGAACGCCAGTGTTTCGTATACAGCTTCCAACATAGATCCCGGTGACAAGGTTGTGATCTACAGGAAGCTCAACAGAGACACTTGGGATTATGTTGGAGAGTTCGCTGCTCAGACTAACGACACTATCAATGTGTATTATCCCTACATTACTGGTGGGGACACTGGCTACTTCCAAGGCCGTGTTGAGCTGTGGGAGGATGGTGTTACGTTGGTAGAGACTAAGGATAGTGCTGAGAAAGTTACCTCATACGACAGTGGAGGCCCATGTCCGGAGTAAACGATGCCTAATCCAGTCTTTTGTTTAGAGAACGATGGTAGTAGAGTTTATAGAGTAGGTAGGATAGGTCTAGACTCTAGTGGTGACGACGATGGTGGAGTCTACACTGGCCTCCTACGCACAGAAAAGTGGGCACCTCTTGGTGAAGGTGAAGATGTATTCTTCCGTAGTATCTCGGTCAAGGTGAGACACACTGGAGCATTTACTTCTAGACTCAGAGCGTATGTGGATGGTAGCCAGACACAATACTACGATGGCGACACCCCTACAGATCAGGAGATAACGTATGCTGTAGCCGCTCCTCTCGCTTCTGTGCCGGGGGGCGTCAAAGAGACACTCCTTGAGATGGGCTTGCAGGGTAGAGGTAACCATATCGAAGTGGAGTTGGAGGTAGACTCTGACGAGATTACTGGCGTGTTCCTGCCTGAGTATATTGAGGTAAAAGCTGTTGAGACCAGACTGCAACGTGAGGGTGGAGTTGTCTCTGGAGGTGGTGTGGGTGCGCCACCGCCGTCTGCTCCGTCACCGCCCTCTCTGCCTGTTAGTGGTGTGGTTATCGTAGGTAATCCGTAATGAATGTCTGGAAGGGCCTGCCCCATTACCCTCCCGAGGTAACTCCTAGACTCAAGCAGTTCCTTGAGATGATGAGGCAGAGCTTCAATCTGACCAGCCTATTGGATGTTGACGGAGACGACACTCCAGCCGCCAATGATGTTGTGACATGGAATGCGACCAAAGGCAAGTTCGACTTCCAGCCCGGGGGTGGATCTGCCGGTACTGTCACACTCTTGAGTGCAGGTGATGGTCTTGTATTCAATACCAGTGGGATCACTAACCAAGCCCAGCTAGAGGTAGTTAATGGTCGCTGGGTAGCAGGGTTCAGAGGCGCTACAGCCAACGATCAAGGCCATATCGAAGGTATGATGCCAGCGGAGTATGATGGCGGCACCCTAACGATGAAGTTCTTCTGTTTTATGGAGTCTGCCACCACTGGTGACGTGGATCTGGATGTTGAAGTCGAGGCTATATCTAGTGGTGACTTTCTGGATCTAGATGCTAGCTCTTCATTTGACACAGCTAACTCATCCGACAACAACTCTGTCCCCGCTACAGCAGGGTATCCGTTTGTTATTAGTGTGACGTTGACTAACAAAGACAGTGTGGCTGCGGGTGACCATGTACGCTTCCGTGTCACCAGAGATCAGGCCAGCGATACAGCCAGCGGTAAGCTGTATATCTATGGTGTAGCCTTGGAGGAGTCCTAATGGCTCGTGACTTCGACGGCTCTGGTGACTACCTGACCCAAGCCTCAGAGGTGGTCAACGAGGATGGTCCGTTCACTGTTTCTATCTGGGCATACCCAGAAGGCTCTGACCTTGATGTAGTTTGGTGGCAAGGTGAAGACGGTACGTTTAGTGATGGACATGATATAGCTACACGAGGAGACCTACCTTCCTCGGAAGTAGGTCTTACCACCTACGTCTCTGGCTCTGAGTCATACGCAGCTACTAGCAACGCCTTTAACAGCAGCGCGTGGAATCATATCTGTGGTATAGTGACAAGTACAACTAGCAGGAGAATCATTCTCAACGGAGACTGGAGTAACAGCGGAACCAGCACAACCTCTAGAAACCTGTCCACTTCTGATACTATGCGGGTGGCTAGACCGGGGCACACCAGTAGTGTAGACTTCGATGGTAGGCTGGCTCAGCTAGCTCTGTGGACAGCTGCTCTAGTACAGTGGGAAGTGGAGGCTCTAGCTGACGGTGCACACCCGCTGTTGATACGTCCCGCTAGCTTGAAAGAGATCTGGATGATCGCAGGGGATTCTCCAGAGAAAGGCTTGCTAGATAGTGGGTTGACTCTTACTGTATCCGGTACCCCTGATGCGATTGCAGACCCCAAGGGGATAGTATTCCCCAAGCAATTCGCAGCATAACTTCAAACGAGGAATATGTAGATGCCTAAAGTAGTGAAAAGAAACCTAGCCCCAGCGTTGTTCTCGTTTTTCTTCATCCTACCCTTTATCTGGGCGATGCCGCATTACGAGATAGACTGGGATATTTTCTATCCTATGGGGAGAGAGTTGAACTTGGAGGTTCCAACCATTTCGTATGGTCCTCCCGTTTCCCCGGTAGTATCTATGGCTCCAGTTGCAGCTGGAGACTCTTCGTTGATGGACTCTCTTTGGATAGGTAGAGACACAACCAACCCAACAGTTTATGGTACATGCCCTCCGACACAGCTCGGCAAGTTCCAGTCTGTCGGATGGAGTAAGCGTGCGATGTGTCGGACAAGGAACGAGGTTCACGCAGAAACACGTAGCTACAATCTCTGCAACGTCACGAGCTTGGACACGCTGCCGGGGACGAGTGGGAGCCTGCTGTGGTGTTTGGACGAAGCTGCGGATTCAGAGGATGTTGCATGGACCCGAGTCGCCTTCGATACGGGCGGCATCATAGGCGAGAGCTTCAACGACAACGCGGGGAGCTATAGCTACGGATATGATGACTATCCAATCTCCTCGAATCTCTCAATCGTGGGCCAGACTGCTCGCGGGCCGGGGATCGCGCTGTATCACGGCGACCTGTTGAACGACATCGACGACTCACCCGAATCGAACGTGATCATCATGGGGCTGCGGTCACATGGTCGGCAAAGCGGCCTCCACGCCTATGCTGTCGATTCTGCGCTGTTCGCTTTCAACAGCTTCTCTCATGCGCTCGGGACTAACGAGATGATTAGCGTGGGCACAAGCCGCTATAACAACGTGGATCACGTTGTCGATATGGGGATGCTCTGGACGCTGTATGGCTGGCCGGACACCAGCGACAGCGGTTGGAACGGACGACTAACGCAATTGGGCGGCGTCGAGGTCGCCGGACGTTTCGTGGGCCAGGCCAATGTACAGGTGACTCCAGCCGGTGATCTCGCGACGCTCGTCAGCCAGCAGCACCGCAGCATTCAGGCAGGCGATGGCTTCGGGCAGCACGCCGAGATCGTCGTGGTCGACCAGGGCCCGTCCCAG
>Ga0209536_100000417_pt1 | contig 68575 bp, 107 predicted proteins | sample DeeMarSeWOR28_12_FD_187461 | JGI IMG/M metagenome (GOLD analysis project Ga0209536, IMG submission 187461) | Marine sediment microbial communities from White Oak River estuary, North Carolina - WOR-2-8_12 (SPAdes) (version 2) | ecosystem: Environmental > Aquatic > Marine > Intertidal zone >...
AATAAGGGAACGTCTGGGTATACAAACGGTGACGAGGTGAACGTTGTTGCGGTGCGAGACTTCGATGCAGAACTTGCGCCACGTATGTTCAAGCAGCGATATAATTTGGCACCTGTCGGAACCGATATGAACGGTGTCACGAGTGTTGGATTATACTACTCAGTGTTACCGGACACGATGGACATCACTGTCACTGACATGAGTACGATCGACATGGACATGCCAGACGAGTTCATAGACTCGATAGTTACGGAGCTGGCATTGTATATGGCGATCAAGGACAACAGGTCACAGGACGAGATTGCGGTATTGCAGATCGAGGTTCAGCAAGCCGATGCGATCTTCTCCGCTGCGGTCGGTAACTTCAGCAGGACTACACGACGGTTCAATGAGTAACCCTCTTCAGGTCTATACAGTTCCATCGTTCAATGGTGGCGTCAACGACTTCGCTGCCGTGTTCGGCGGGATGCAGGAAGACGAAAGCCTTGAGATCCACAATGGAATACTCGACGGTCTTGGTCGTATCACGCTACGTCGTGGTGCCGTAGTCACTGATACGTTACTGGATTCCACGGCTACCGAAATCGACCAAGTGTTATGGGTAGGTCCATGGCAGAATGGTATGGCTGCCGTTGGTTGGTCCGATTCTGATGGCAAGGCATGGTTCTACAGCACGACAAGTCAGGATGGGAGTGGCTTCACTGTCATGCCTGCTTCTTACGCCACACCGCTATATACCGGTAGTGATATCCCAAAGATCGTGGCGCAAGAGATCGAGGCGCCGACTGAGGTACGATTGTACTTCTGTGATGCAGACCAGAACTACAACCTCAAGTATGTATCAGGTAACATCGGATCAGAGACGATCACGGAACCAACTGAAGACTTCAACGATGGTAACGGGGTTCGGGCGCTGACCCCGAACTTCGTTGGTGAGTTCAATTACCACCTATTCATTACTGGTTTCGAAAACTACGGCGAGCATCAAGCTGGTCGTGGGGCCGAGGTCGTACGATACTCCACCCCGGGCCTAGTCAACGACCCAACAGAGGGCACGGCATGGCGGGACCTTGACTTCGAGCCAATCGGTAGACCCGGAGAGCCGATCAGATTACTTGGTAAGGTTGGTGGCGGGCTTGTGATCGTCAAGGAAAACAACCTGCACTACTGGTGGGGCTTTGATTCCCGCACGTGGGGACACAGGCACATACACGCTCAGTTTGGTGGCGAGAACGAGCGGTTTGTTCTGGCACAGGACTGGTTGTATTACATGAGCAACCAAGGCCCGTGTCGCACAGACGGGCGCGAGGTGCAGTTCATCAGCCAGAACATACGAGAGTTCTTGCAGGGTGTTGACGACACGGAGAAGACCGTCATCATCCACAACCCGACGAAGTTTCAGGTCATCTATGTCTTTATGGACGCTAACGATTCGACAGCATGGCCATCTCTTGCCAAGGCATTCAGTTACCTGAGCAATGCATGGACTGATGGTAGGTGGTTCGAATCGTATGCTGACGTACTCCATGTACACAGTAGTTCAGTTGTGGGTACCGCAACGTTGCCAATACCGGAAGACGCACCATACGATCTTGCATTGGAGGAACTGGAAAGCGAGGTAACCTGTTCAGTACAAGCAAGGCTGACATGGGTGAACGGTGACACCGCACCTGCGACTACAACGTGGATCTATCGTATCAATCAGGTAGCGGCTCCCATTACAGCAGATTGGACAGGGGCCGAAGTATATGATACAGTAGCTTCTGGTGTAGCTGCTTACATAGATTCAGATATCGCATACGGCGAGACGTACTGGTACCAGATCCGGCATCGACGCAACAACGTATTCTCTAACTGGAACGACGACGCGACAGATCCGGCGACGACCGATGTGTCTATCACCATGTCTGCCGCGCCCACCGCACCAACAGCACCAAGCGGATTCTCAGCTACCGACGTGTCGGAATGCAACGGTGCTGCGAGTACCTGCCCCACAACACAGCCCGGAGGCACGGTCACGTACAAAGTCCAGCTCGACTGGACGAATAATCACGGTGGCATAGAGGGTGAGAATGCGTGCCGCATCGAGATCTGGGGCAACAGGTTTACTGCCTCACCAGAAGACTACGAGTTGATGAAGACCGTATCATCTTGGGACTTCGTGAACGAGCAAACGTATGCAACCCAGAGCACAACAGTAACTCTCGAAGCTGATACATCTGCGCCATATGGACCACTACATAACTATTTCAAGATTCGCGTGGTACATAGGCGACGTGGTGAGGACTGCGGAAAGTATTCTAGCTTCACAACAGAAGATGGTCCTGTTATTGACGAGAACCCGTGCACATGCGCGTCCATTCCGGTATAAAGTATGGCTCAGAACGTATTCCTAGGTGAAGCGGCCGGTGGTCGCATAGTAAAACTGGAGACAGGCGTACAGGACATCAACGCCATCCGTGGTGCTAATGTCATTACTGGGCTAGCAGAGGACACATTTGCTGCGAGTTCCAATACGAACCTGCCAGACTGGGTTCCTACCGGCTCCAAGGAAACGATCATTGGATTTGGTGGGTGGACATTCAACAAGAACGGCGTGGCACCAGACAACCCGTACAACTGGAAGGTCTACACAAACAGTACTACGGGCAACGACCATTCGTTTAGTCCATTTAGGGCACGTTGCAACAACGACATAGCTGACAACAACTTCAGGGTGTACTCAAGTCTGGGTCGTGACGGTGTTGACATCGTTGGTTCTACGTGCGGTATCAGGATTCTGGTCGATGGCACCGAAGATGCTGACACCGAGAAGGATGGAGTGGACATCGTGTTCGAGAGGACGTCTTCATCGACGGCGAACTTCATCGTACGCGAGTGGATTGATGGATCGAACGTTCAGTCCAAGTACTTCTATTCGTCAGCAGGCGGTGCCACTTGGTCTTGGGGACTCGCGCAACTCAACTGGGGACTGATGGTTGATTTTGCCGATGATGTCATATCGCTGTACTTGGGTGACGTGATGACCGATGGAACCTATGTTCTTGCGAACCAAGTGGATATGTACAACAGTGGAGTACTGGACAACCAGTACACCTTAACGACGAGCAGGACAGGCAAGAACCGGATCGGTATGGTCTCGGGTGCCAACCCGAGTTCTGGTAAGGGACGGATAGCGCACCTGTATGTCGAGTCTGTAGGTACTGGTGGCGAGACTGAGATGACCGAAGAGTACGTTGGTCCAGACTTGAAGTGGCGATCAAAACCATACTCACCGGCTGGTGAGGGAGCGATCCACAACTTCAGGCGCATTATCTTTGCCATACGACACAATGCTGGCTTCCAGTTCCTACTGATACCATATGTTGATGGCATCGAGCTGATGGACGAGGACGGTAATAGCCAGAGGCAGATACTGGTCAATCAAATCGAACCAGAGCAAATTGTACTCGAACCATTGGAGGTCCCGATCAATGGTCGTGGACACAACCTGTCGTGGACACTGATTACCGGCATCATTCCGGGTGACTTTTATATCGAAGGCGTTGCGATCGGGTTCAGGCCCGAGCGTGGATTGCCACTAGAATCACAAGGGAGTTAGATCATGGTTCCTCCTGCTGTTGCTGCTGCTGGCATCATGGCCGGTGGCCAGCTATTGGGCGGTCTCTTTGGTGGTGGAGGCGGGATCGGTAAAGACGAGATCAAGATGATCCTGCGACGGCAGACCGAACAGGAACGTCGTCGTGCTAAGGAGTTTGCTGCCGGTCTACCAGAATACGAGGCGATGGCTGAGAGGTTCGGCGGGCTCAGTTCGGACTACTTGACGCAGGGCGCCCGAACGATGCGCGACTACCTTGGTGGCCTTAGCGACATCGAGACCGATATCACAACGCGCCTTCAGGACCGTATTGCCGGGATACAGGGTGAGACGCAGACGATGCTTGGCGAGTACATGCGATCGTTCCTGCCTGAAGCACAGCGAGCTGGCGTCATGCGCGGCTTCTCCCCAAGAGGAGGGGCTACCTCTCGTGCAATCGGTGAGATGGCCGAGCGTGGTGCCCAGACCGCTGGTGAGTATGCGTCATCTCGGTTGCAACAGGCGATGTTTGATGTCATTCCAGCCCAGATGCAGCTCGCTGGTATGCGTGGCGCTGCCGGTCAGTGGCAATCCGAGATGGGAATGGGTGCTCTGGGTTCCGAGGCAAGCCTGCGTGAGTCCATCTTCGGAGCACGGATGAACACACCTTATGCTACCGAGGCATTGGAGCAGGGTGAGGACTTCCAAGTCTCTAGTGGATGGGGTAGTAGACTGGCTGACTTCATCAGGAAGAGGGCGTTGAAATAATGGACCTGAACTCAATGCTCATGTATGCAATGGCGAATCGCGCCCCTTCTTTTGGTTCACGCCTTGCGAATGCGATCGGTGGCGGCATGGCCCGTGTCGGTGGTGCTTGGTTTCAACATGAGATGAACAAGCCAAAGACACCGGAGGAGGCCGCAGAGGACCAGAAGGAACAACAAGAAAAGGCGACCGGCGTACTTACACCCGAGGACCCGCTCATGCCGCCAGATGAGGCGACAGGCGGGTCGCAGCCAGAGACCCAACAGACAAGTTTCCGCCCGATCACTGGGCCGGGACAGGGACCGCAGTTCGGTCAATTTGCCAGACGAAACCGGCCACGTCTTTCGGTATTCGAGCGTAATGGCTTTAGGAGATAGTAATGGTCAGCATTAGCTTCTTCAGGTCGCGTGGACCGGAAGCAATTACACCACGCCCATCAGACCGTGACCGGCTTGAGATACAGCTATTGACCCAGCGTGCTATGCAGCCGTCCACATCCGAACGGCTTGCCAATGCCATCGGTGGCGCTGCCACTGTGTTTGGTCAAGGCATGTTCGAACATGCGATGCAAAAGGAACGGCTGGAGTCGTACGAACGTCAGGCTGGTATGCGCAGTCGTGAGTATTCCGCTGCCCAGAGGCGCCTAGATTACAACGAGGGTATTGTTCCACAGGAAAACATCACACGAATGCTACCTGACACAGAGGTAGCGATCGACAGGATGGAGCGGGCCGCTGAGAGAGGGAGGGGATCAGTCATCAGGGGGCAGGTCCGTACGGATTTGCCTCCTGTCGGCCTACGAAGCGGTGACCCACTTGAGGGTGCTCTGTTCGGTGATGTTGACCTGAGGCCGACGATGGCGCCAAAGACGTTTTCAAAGTATCCAGTTGGTTCTGTCGAGCACATACAGGTCCCGGGTGGTAGTATACCGGTCCCAGTCGAAGAGGCGCCACCAGATCCTGTGACCGGCGCTCCACGTGTGCGTCTGTTTAGTCGCAGTGCAGAGGGGCGTGACCTTGCTGTCAAGTCAAAACTATTTGAGCAGCAGCAGGCGTCTAAAGTAGCGTCTGAATACCAGATGTTCCGACGCGTGAACGAGGCGTACCCGGACTTTGGTCGTGACATGGGTGCATTTGATGCCGAGGTTGCCAAGCAGGGTGGGTATTCTGATATCTGGGGCAAACTTGTCAGTGGTGAGATCACGGAGCGTGGTGCAATCAACCGCGAGGCTCGTGAGCGTGGCGAGGAGGAGAGAAAGAAACTCGAATCGGAGGCCGTGGCAGAGTTTCTGTCGCCGTACATGCTTGAGGGTAAGTCTGCTGAAGAGGTATACAACGAGATACAGCAGTACAAACGTGACTATCCAGCCGCTTGGATGCGCATGCCGACGTCTGTCAAGCGTATCACTCTGGATGATATCGAGCAGTTCCGTCGTCGGTCCACTCCACAGCGGTTCGACTTCCTCCAGTACCTGTTTGGAATGGGAGGTAGCGCACCAACTCTTGGTGGTGGTAGCCCAACCAATCCGCTGGGCTTCAATAACCGAAACGTCGAGGACGCGAGGAAGAAAGGCATCGAGACAGAGGAGAGCGTACTCAACGACTTCTCGCCCGACGATAGACTTGCGGCCCTCGAAGAGGTTGGAGTATTCGTTGACAGGATCGCCACATCGAGTGGGCGTACGGAGCCTACGGTCAATGATCTCGTGGCTGCGATGGAGCGTGTATCCAACGACATGTCTGACGACAACCCGAACAAGCAACTCTATCTTGCAACCATGGCCCGTATGCTACGATACTACATCGAGCAGGCAGAGGCCAACGATCCGAGTATGATGGACGTGGCATTGAAGACACCGATCGCTATCGGTGATGCGATCGCGCACCTTTTTAGGTAAGATACATGGCATCCAGAGATCCGCAGCAGGGCAATGGTCTTCTTGACCTTCTGACTGAGGACGAGAAGCAGGGTCGTCCTCCACAGCAGACGGCCGTACGTGGTGGTCTTCAGGGACTGAGTACGGAAGGTGTCGAAGGTCCAGCGGGGCTCCGCAAGATCTGGCAAGAGATCAAGGCGGCTGTTGGTACACGAGAGGGACTCGAAGAGCTGTCAGTACGTGCGCTTCAGGGGTTCCATGAGACCGCCGCGAAGATTGGATCTCAAGTGAAGTGGGGTGCCGCCAACTCTCCGATTGCATGGCTGCTCAGGGCAGACCCGGACATAGATAAAGAGGACGTTCGCCGCTGGATCGACAAAGCTGGTGAGGGCGTCGAGCGTGTAGCTGGCGCAGCAGCTCGTGCCACGATCATCGGTGGTCAAGTAGCGGCCGGTCAACATGCGGCTGCTGCCGAAACTATCGCTGAAGAGGGTCCGCGTATGTTCGCCCGCCTGCCTTCAGTCGAGGAGGTCGAGACGGCAACACGTAAGATCGAGGAAGCTGGCGAGCACGTACCTACAGAGACGCAGCGAATGCTGGCAGGCGATATCGCACCGATCGCCGTAGCCGGTGGTATCACGGCGCAGCTTGGTGCCACGATCCCGTCATTCGGTCGTCTGATTAAGCTCTCCAAAGGTGAATCACTGGCACGCATCGCTGGCAGACTGGCGGTCAGAGGTGGTGTCACTGGTGCTGCTTTCGGTCAGGTCGAGGAACCGGGGAACGTCAAACGCAGCCTGCTGGACGCCGCACTTTTTGCCACCCTCGATCCGATGTTCGGAGCGGGCGGGCGGGCCATCGGGAGACCCCTTGCCCGGGCCGCTGGTAGGGCTGGAATCGAAGTTCGGGGGCGTCTCCTCTCCGAGGTACTCTCAAGGGGCAAAACGCAGCCAGAGGCCGAATTTGCGCGAAGAGTGGCAACTGGGCAAAGTCTACGAGATAGGGTTACCGAGCGCATGGCACGTGGTCAGATGGTGCCGGAAGATGAGGCCCGGGTATTCATCGCTGGACCGGAGGGTACACGTATTGCCGATCGCCCACGGACCATGGCCGAGAACGTCGATCGCATTGTAGAGTTGAGGCGCAGGATCAGTGAAGGCGCACCTGACGATCTGGACTGGGAAACCATGCAGGCCATGGACGCCATGCAAGACGTGATCCTTGAGCCAGTAGAGGGTGGCCCGCTTTCCGTCACTCTCGGTCGTCGCGTACAGGTCGAACGGATCGACAGGTCTGGCCAAACAGTAGACCCACTCCTTGAGGCAGCAGAGTCTTACGAAAGAGATGTCGTAAACATACTGGCAGAGCTGCGGGCGCGAGAAGGTATGCTGGCACGTGAGATGATGACGCCAGATGAGCGCAAGTCGATTCTCAAGCTTCTCGAAGACACAGCCGTTGATGTCTATCAGCGTGGCAACAAGGGACATGAAGAGTATGCCGAGGTATTGGAGCTAGCACATCGTCTAGGCTTCAGTGACGCCGAGATTGCTCTCATGACCGAAGTGCGTGCTGGCGCACCGACAGCGGCACGCACATCAGAGAAGGCGCTCATTACCAAGAACACGCGCAAATCCGAGCGGCCATATCGTGTCACATTCTTTGACGACCGTAATATGCCGTCCGGTCACATGGACGCTGAGTCACCGGCCGAGGCATTGGCGTTCGCTGAGAGGTATGGCTTCAAGCTTGACAACCCGGACGCGCCAAACCCGCTGAACCAGTCGCTTAGTATCGACAAGGGCTCAGAGGGTTGGGCCAACGCACGCATCGAGCAGGCGATTGATGACGTGGCTGGATGGGACGTCTACCTCAAGGACTTGCCACCGGGAGAGATGCCAAACTGGGCGGCTGAAATCGACCGCGTAAACGCAATACGCGCCGACGTTCAAAACCCACACCCTGACTCGCCGTTCTCAAAGGTGCCGATGTCACCAGAGGAGTTCGAGCGCCGTGTTGCTGAGCGTGCCGCACACTTCGAGCGCACAACAGATATACCGAATCCAGATGAGATCATAGATGACCTGATTGGTCGTGCCCGTGAAGCTGACTTCATCGGTGAGATCCCAGAAGAGGCATTCATTGACCTTGAGGCACCGCCAAGCCGACGACCGCTGACCATGACAGAAGCGGAAGAGCGTGCGATCAGCCGTTCTGGTCTGACAGAACACGAGGAGCAGATCGTTGCCAGATCAGACGATGAGATGGTACGTGCCTTGCAGCAAGGTGATATGGGTCGTGGCGCAGCCGCCGCTCGCAGGAAACTTGACGTCCAGCGACGGGCCGAGAGGATCGCGCAAGAGCGACTCGAAGGTGTAACAATCGAGTATCATGGTGAAGGAGAACCCACGGCTGCCGGTGAGGCCATTCACAACTATACGGTCAGTACACCTACTGGTACAGTCGATGCGGTGGTAACAGAGAAACTTGGTGGTAGGATACTAGACGTCGCAGTCACCAGAGAGTCCACTGGCGCCATGATCGCAGACTTTGAAGAGCCGGGGCTCAAAGCTTTCATCGCGCATCTTGCTGAGCGATTCCCTGATGCCGACGCTTTTGGTACCGTTCGCCCGAAACCCGGGTCTGTCAACGCGGCGATCGAGGCTGGTACGAGTACCATTGACGAGTTCGTAGTTGACGGATACCTACCGGACTTCAGAGGCTGGGCCGGGACAGGTGGACCCGTCAATATCATCAATATACCGGAAGTACGTGCGGCAGCAGAGCAACACATTGGCTCGCTTGCGCGATTCGGTCTTGACTATGGTGGGGAGAACTTGCTGGCGAGGACCGTAGTGGATATCACAAAGGCACTTGGCCCAGCAAAGAAGATGACGTGGAGTGAGGCCAGAAAGGTGGCGGCATCCTTGGGTATCAACCCGTCGTTGCTGGAGCGTAAGCGAGCCACCTCACTTACTCGTAATGAGATGCTGGCGATCAAGATGATCCTGAATCAGGACACGCGACGACTTCAGGAAGTCTATCGTGACATCGCCATGACTGGTGAGTTTGGACGCGAAGCATTCACCGCCGAAGGTCAGAGCCAGATCAACGCTCTCATGACAGAGGCTGCCGCCATCGAACAGCGCATGGTCAATCTGACCGGCAAGTTCATGAAACAGCGGAGCGAGACCGGTCGTGCCCTCAACCAGCTCAAGATGTACGTTACTTCTGCCGATCTTGATATGAGCGATCCGGCGCCATGGATGACGTTGGCCAAGCGCATGCTGCGTGACCGTCCACTGACACCAGACGTGCGTGAGAACATCATCAAACTACTTGGTGAGGGTGACAAGGACAAACTGGCACTGTTCATCGCCAACCTGTACGAGGCGTCACCGATCGAGAAGGTCATCGCCTTGTGGAAAGCTGGTCTATTGACCGCGTTCCAGACGCATGCCGCCAACCTCATCGGCAACACGACCATGTTGACGCTTGAGATCCTGAAGGACGTACCGGCCTATGCAGTCGATCGCGTCTTGAGTGAGATCGGGACCATGGCCGGTCGCCAGACCAAGGCTCTATCACCAGCGGCACAACTGACCGGTACACTCAAGGGCGCACGTCAGGGTCTCAAAGAGGCGTGGCAGGTCCTGAAGAAGGGTGATACGGCAGAGGCGATGCGCCGATGGGACGTGCACGAGATCGACTATGGCAATGCCTTCCTTAACTGGTATGTCAATGGAACCTTCAGGCTCCTGACTGCCGGTGACAGGATCTTCAGGAACGCCGCGCTTCAGCGCTCGCTGGTCGAGCGTGCCACCGTCTTGGCTCGTAACGAGGCGAGAATCAAGATCCGTGCTGGTGACATGGAGCAGGCTGGCTCCGAGAAGTGGATTGCCGATCGCATCAAGAAGATCTTGGATGCGCCACCTGACCACGTGACGTTCGGTGCTATAGCAGACTCCGAGTATGCCATCTTCATGGACCGTAGCGTACTGGCCCGTGCTGGCCAGCAGTTGCGTCGTGGCTTCAAGGGTGATCCACTCACCGAGATCGGCGCCGAGACGATCATGCCGTTCGTATTCACGCCTGCGAACATCGCACAGCGTACGATCGACTACTCGCCACTCAGACTTGGCGTAGAGATACCGCACGCCATCAAGATTATGACACGTGCCGCACGGGGCGCGAACATACCTGAACAAGAGCAGCGTGCTGTGGCCGAATACCTTGGCCGTGCGATCGTTGGGTCTGCTCCGATCGGTATAGGTGCGTGGCTTGGATACAAAGGACTGGCCACGGCTGACTACCCACGCGACCAAAGCGAACGTGATCGCTGGGCGCTCTATAACATTCAAGAATGGAGCATTTCACTTGACGATCGCCAGAGCTGGCGCAGTTTGGGTAGAATCTCGCCTGTCGGAAACCTGATCGGCATCGGAGCCAAGTTCGGACAGGAGTATGCCTCTGACCATCCGGTCGAGGAGCAGGCGTTACAGTCCGTAGCTACGATTGCTCGATCGGTCGTTGAGCAGTCGTTCCTGCTGGGTATATCTGGCGCGATGGAGCTGCTTAAAGGAGAACCCGGAGCCGGTCGTCGTTTCGTCAATACATACATGTCGTCTGTCGTACCCTCGATCGTTCGTCGTGTTGCCATGGGAACAGACGACTACATGCGCGATATTCGTGGTATCGACCCGGGTGGCGCTATCAAGAAGTCTCTGCCTATCGTGTCGAGGGAACTACCTGCCAAGATGGACCCGTTCGGTGAGCCGATAGAACGGGCCGGTGGACTCATCGCCAACATCTTCGATCCATTCACCAAGAAGGATTCTCGTATCGGCTCAGATCCGCTGATCACAGAAATGGCACGGGTGCGTGCCGTGATCGGTATGCCAAACAAGAGGAAGCACGAGAGCGACGAGGCATACTATCTGAGGCTACAGGAGGACGGACCCATTGTCCGTGCCGCACTTGAGGCGACCATCGGCTCGATTGGGTACCAACAGGGTATACGCAGGGCGTCTGCAATCCTACAGATGGAGCAGCCAGAACTGTTTAAGGACGTGGACGAACTGGAGATGATCTTGCAGTCTGCCGTGATCGAAGCAGTCGCCGGTCTCGTGAGGCAGCGCATCTCAATGGCGCGTGGTGGGGTAGATATCCCCAACCTGTTACGTGGCCTTGATATCACTGATATCATGCGACAAGAGGCAGCGGAAGAAGTAATCGAGAGACAGAACGCACTCAGAACACAAGGTCAATAATCATGCAAGTCAAAGCCATGTTGGCCAGCGTTGGCCAGTGGTTTGATATGGCTAGCCATATCACTAGCTGGAAGAAAGCGATCAAGGATCTGCCGACTACAAACTGGCTGACCTTCACGGGTACAGGCGTTGGTATCGGTACGGCTATAGTCTTCGGCTTGAACCATGTGGTCAAGTGGATACTTTCATTCAAGTTTGGCCACATACAGGGATGGAAGCCGCCTCAGATGATCGAGCTGGACATCTGGATTGCGTGGCTTGCTTTCGTAGCGAGCTGGATGGGGTTCAGTGTGCGCCAGTTCAAACACAAGCGCGAAACGCAGTTCAACGAGACGACTGGTGATTCGATACGACACGCTCAGGCTCGTAATGGAGGTGCCAAATGAGCAACGGATTCCTGTGGGCATTCAACTGGATACTCAGCGTAGAGTGTCCCAAGTCCGGTAGCTGCTTTAGCGACCATCCAACCGATCCGGGTGGTGCAACTAACTGGGGTATCACGCACACAGAATGGGAAAAGTACTTGGTGCGTAACTCGTTGCCACCCAAAGATATACGAAGTGTAACTCACGAGGATGCTGCTGACTTCTACCGTGAGATCTGGGAAGGTGACATCGTGAGTCAGGTTCACGACGTTGCAGGTTCCAGAATGGCGCTTATAGTATTCGATGCGATAGTAAACACGGGTCCGAACACTGCTGTTATCTGCCTACAACGGACTATCGAGACACTGGTTGACCGTCATCAATGGAACAACTGTACAGACCTCACGGCTATCGACGGCAAATTCGGACCCAATACGAGACAGGTACTCTTCGAGTGGTGTCAGACCTTCGCCGTCCCATTGATCGAGGAACAGTTCCTATGGGAACGCATCGAACACTACCGCAAGATAGCAAAGTCGTGGACCGCTGCTGGTAAGATCAGGGCCGCTGCAACGTGGCTACCTGTGTGGGTGAACCGGATGTTCAGATTACACGAGGTGATTTCCAATGATTAATCTCAAAGGCTTCGTCGCCCCCGCCATCGCCGTGGCCCTTGCGTTTTTCTGCGTTTCTTTGTATATTAGTAACCGATCTCTGAATCGCAATTTGGATTCCGCGATTATCCAGAGAGACTCAGCTTACATTGAAGCGGGGATTGCGCAACGTGAAGTCGAAGGATGGACAGGCCGGTTCGGAATGCCAGCAGACGAGGCGTTCCTTGAACGCAATAGTGACAAGGAGCTGGTGGCCGCGCTCCGTCGTGAGAATCGAAGACTCACCCAGCGACTCGACGCTAGAGTCACTGTCGTGGATACGGTCACGGTTCGGGCTGATACTGTTTTCGTTGACACCACGGGCGCTCAGATCCTTCACTTTGCAGAGCGAGATACCACTGGATTCTCCTTCGAGGCGTGGGTCAATGCTCGTCTGGCTGATCTCCGTCTTGAGTGGCAGCTTGACTTGGAGCTGAGTGTACGTATAGCAGAGAACAAGGCAGGAAGACCCGATGTCTTCATCGAAGCGCCGAAACTTGCCGACAATACGACTATTACTATTGGGGCTTATGATTACGTTGCTCATAAGCGCAGCCTATGGTCAAGGATTAGTGTTGGTCCTATGGGGTTTGCCGGAAGCAACGGCGCAAGCGTGGGGGTTGTTGGATGTATAGAGCCAGTATGCGGCTACTGGTCACCACTTGGCAACGACATCGGTGTAGGGTACTTGTGGCGTCCATTCAAGTAAGGGGGAACATTGAAGTATGACTACTATGCGATCCAGCACATGCGCGAGGTGGAGAACCTCCCATGGCTGGAGATCGCTAGGCGGGTAGGTGCGCCACTGGACAATGGCGCTTCCACATTGCGCGGCAACTACTACAAGTGGAGAAAGCAGAAGAGTCATGGTGTAGAAGGGTTCGACTTTGACCTGCTGTCCGACGACACCATCCTCAAGAGCGGCTTCAGCGAGCACCGCATCACGTCGCTCGATCAACTGTTCGACTTCTTCGAGATCCCATACCGCTGGATCGACGGTAAGCACGGTGAGCGCATACCAGTCAGTGACGACTACGATGTGGTCTCGTTCCGTGTCAACTCATGGGAGCAACACAGCGTCAAGAAGGGCATCACAACGTTGTATCAGGTACGCGCAACGCTGCAACCCAAGGCTGTGCTCGACTCCATTGCTGCCATCGACGCCATGTTCGATGAGTTCACAAAGCTGCACGAGACATGTGGACCCGACACCAGTGTCTTACCACGCCCGATACTCAGGAGTGCGGACAGACCACAGATGATGGAGATGTTTCTAGTTGACCCGCACCTTGGCATGCTGGCATGGGCACCGGAGGTCGGACTTAACTATGACATCGAGATTGGGATACGGGACTACAAAGATGCGTTCGTTGAGCTGCTTGGCTGGTCCCAGATGTACAACGTTGAGGAGATTCTGGTACACATCGGTCACGACCTGTTCCATGTTGACGCCCCGGGCTTCGATGCTCGTGGCGGTACACGTGGTGGCGCCACAACCAAGGGCACAATGCAGGATCTCGATACGCGGCTTGCACGCATGTTTGTAAAGGTCGAGAAGCTGATCATCGAGTGCATTGAGGAGTGCGCGGCACGGTTCCCAAAAGTGACAGTGCAGATGGTCCCGGGTAATCATGACCGACACACCGTCTTCAAGTTGGGCCGAGTGATCAGCGCTTGGTTCCGCAATATCCCACACGTAGAGGTCCGCAACTCACCGAGTGTACGCACGTACTACGGGTATGGTAGCAACGTCTTCATGTTCACGCATGGTGAAGAGTTCTATCGCAACCGTGACAACATGGCCACGATCTTTGCTACCGAGTGCCCACCAGAGCTGTGGGTCCGTGGCAAGGTGAGAGAGATACACGTCGGGCACAACCACATCAACAAGCAGAAGGTCTGGGACGGCAGGTTCACGGAGGAAGTCTGGGAGGGACGTGCGATCCGGGTCCGATCGTTGCCGGGGCTCACGCCGGAAGACTCGTGGCATTTCGAGTCAGGCTACAAGCACCAGCGTAGAGGTACGGTCATGTTCTGGGATCGCAGTGGAGGAATGGCAGGGTACCACGAGGTGACGCTATGACATTCTATGTCTTATGGGCAGTACTGCTCTTGCTGCAAAACGCGTCGTTCACCATGGTTAGTCGTGCACGTAACAGTGGTAGCGACTGGTACCATGCGTTCGCAGCCGTTGGTTCCAACGGCATCTGGTTGGTTGCAACATTCTTCACCTTCGACAAGGTTTTCTTTGCCGCCGTCAACGACGGACTGTCGCTTGAGGTTCTTGGTGCCAGTCTCTTGTACGTCGTATGCACTGTGACAGGTTCCGTGTTCATGGGCAAGTTCCTACGCCGGTATGTCGAGCGTGGCAACAGACAGGTCGGTCACTACGACGCCAAGGAAGAGCGGATCAAAGCGCTCGAAGAGCAACTGGGCCTTGTCATGGAGAAACTGGAAGCCTAGTCATGAAGTGCGGTAACTGCTACTCCGATATGGTATACGAGGAAGACACGTACGGCTCCTACTACATGTGCCACAACTGTGGCGACTGCGAAGTGATTGATTTCTGGGACGAGTTTCCAGAGTACGAAGGGAGTGACGAGGAGTGGCTTGCGGAGATGGATGGTAGGGAATGGTCGGATTACTGAGATACACAAGGGACACAATACTACCGGCCTTTGCTGGACTGGTGATACTACTTGCTATCGCTTTCTTTACGCCAGAGCAGTCACAAGACTGCCCGACTAGCGGGTGGGTATTCGGCTACGTTGCAGAAGACGACACTGTTCCTACGGTCGTTGGTATCAACAAGTGGTCAGTATGGCGCGATAAGGAATTGATCATCCTTGAGCCATTACTGAAACTGAAGCTGGACCTGTCGGAATACGAGACGCATATTACAGTACAACTGTCACGCTACGTGCAGATCTGCGACGAGCACGGAAAGTGTTTCGAACCATACTGGAGACCACTCGATCCGCTCGTACTGCACGCCTCCCCACTCAGATGTGAGTACGAACGTGAAGGTGACAGCGGTGCGAAAGTCTTCTTCCGTGCATATAGGGACGTAAAGGATGGTGTCACGCACAAGACTGGTGCGTGGCGTAGACCCAGCAACAACACTAACTAGGAGAGCATTTCATGAGGAAAAGTTTGCTAGGCACAGCGATTGGGTTGTTGGCGCTTCTGTCGTTCGCCTGTACGGACAAGCCAGCGGTGACCGAGATCCCAGACGGTGTACTTGACGCACAGTTCGTCTGCACTTACGTCAGCTCCTACTACATCAATGGGTGGGAGATGTACAGTACGTATCAGTGCAGTAGCAACGGTGCTGCTGAAGCATACGCTGATGGTATAGAATCCAGTAGCTTCGACAAGGACGGGGTGTACCACACCGAGTGCGAGACCTACAACAATGTGGTGCGGTGCTTCAACTTGGACTATCCCGACGAGAACTAATGGACAAATCACAGCAGGGTAAGAGGAACAGGAGATACGGCCACGACGCAGAGCGTGAATGGGCGCGTGAGTTGAACGACTGTGGTTGCTGGGCTGAACGCGTAACGTCTGAGTCAAAGCACGGGAACCTTGGCGACGTCGTACACAATCTGACGTCCGACTTCAAGGTCAAGTATCAACTGAAATCTGGGAAGTCGCCTTCGATCTGGAAGGCTATGGAAGAGGCGATCCAGTCCACTGCGCTCTCTGAGTACTATCCTGCTGCGTTACTGAATAGGACCAACGGACCCGGGAAACCACGTGACCGCTACGTGGTGGCCCGGGCCGAAGACTGGCTATCGCTCGTGCGGATAGTCACCGATCTCCTCCTCAAGATCGAGCGACTGGAGAACGGGGTCGTCGGGGATGGAGATGGGTAGCGTACGACGCTTTGTCTCTACCACGGCGCCTGCCTTGGTATTGAACGGGAAGAACAGCACGCCACCTTCACCGCCTGCCCTTCGCTTACCCACCTTGATATAGAAGTGTTCGTCATCTAGCTTGCGCTCATCTTCCGGCACGGAATTGAATGTGCGTGCCGTGGTCAGTAGCACCGGCCTACCCTTGCCGTCTATCTCTGTCCTGCCAAGTCCGTTACGTCTGACCCACGGGCGGAACGGGAACAACACAACGTCCAGCTCGTTCCAGATCTCCGTCAGGCCACGGATGTCTGCCTCTGTTGGTGGCTTGGACAGGTCGCTGCCGATGTCTGGTTTGCGTGGCTGGTACGCAACGATCACTGCCACGCCTTTGTCTTTGGCGAAGTTTCTCAGGTCGATCGCCGTCTCTGCGATATGCTCAAGCTTGTTTGCGCGGTCGTACTTAAGCCTGTGGCCATGGTCGATAATGAAAACCTTTGTCCCCTCGCTGGTGTACATGCGCATGTTGGAGAGGAGCTGGTTTGGTGACAGCGTGGCACGCCAGTTGGCACGCCACTGGCTGTGTTTGTACATCTCATTGATCGCTTCGAGGTACGATTGCTGCTCGAACTCCGACAGCGGCATGCCACGTTCCAGCTTCCGGTAGTCTACGTCAAGCCCCAACTGCATGGCCTGAACCGTGGCGACACGACTAAAGAAGTCAGTGCCCATCTCGGTTGAAAACACAGCAGCGGGCACGTCGTTTTCAATCATTCGCTGGAACAGGTTGGCCAAGAGCGTACTCTTCCCCTGTCCGCTGTACGCACAGATCACGTACATCTTGCCGGGGACTATGTTGCCGATCTCCTCTCTCAGCATACCAAACCCCGGATGGTACCCCTTCTCCTCAGACGCAGCGGATGACTCCAAGAACCTTCGTAGTACATTGCGGTTGTCGTAGTCAGCGTCAGTACCATACGATGCCGACACGATCTTACTGTGGAACTCCTCAAGTATCGCATCAAAGTCTTCTCTAGTGGCCCTGTCACCGTACTGTAGCATCTGGTACTGGAGCCATTCCGTAGCCGTCAACACCAGCCGCTGACGGTACGCTTCCTGCACTCGTCCAATCTGGAAGTCAATATCGTCGCTCAATGGTGCGACGGACATGACGTCAACGATCGTTTCGTGCCCACCGATGTCGTTGAGCAGATCACGCTCGTGCAGTATGCGCTCCAACACATCGCCAGTCATGGCGTAGTTGTGTCTGACGATCTCCTCGACAGCATTGAAGATCGTAGCCATGGCCGGATCTTGAAAGTGATCGCTTGACAGAGACCGGATCGCACGCTCAGCGACTTTCTTGTCGAAGAGCATGGACCCGATTACCTGCTGCTCAAGACTGACTGAAGCAATCTCGTGTGAGTGGCTTGCCTGTATCATATACCTCTGTTCCGTGTCGTCTGCACATACCGATATTGCGCTTGCCACCGTCTGTGCGCCTATGCAGGTAGAACGTGCAATCCTTGCACTTACGCTTCTCGAACGGCCTGCGTTCAAACGGTATACGTTCACCACCTAATGTCTTGAATGTCAAAACCCAGTCGCCCCCTCTCCTTCCTCGAATGCCTGTACAAGTCGCATCACTCCGATTACATGCAAGCGGCGTACTACCTCTCGTGTCCACTCTAAGTTGTCGATAGCTATATCGTTCAGCTCCTTGTCAAGTGACCCACGTGTAGGTTGTAGCACACCGGCAGTTGCGAAGCACAGAGCTGCGTTCTTGATGTGGTGTACCACTGGGCTGGGTATATTGAGCTGTGTCTGGTCACGCAAGATCACCAGCACCTCGTTCGCCAGCTTCCTTGTGGACGTGAACACGTTGTGTGACAGAGAGTTGGGCTCCTCGACATCCTGAAGCAAGGTCCTGATCAGGTGGGAGATCGCCTGCGTCTCACCCTTCTCGTCCACCTTCCAAGCGTCCTGCTCATTCATCTCGATCAGGACATCGCTGAACCTGCGATCTGACCAGACCCCCATCACTGACCAGCCTTCACGCCACCGCATCTCGTATGGCTGAGCAGGTCGGCTTTCAGTTCATCAACGTCGGTGGCAGGGTTCTCCCAGCTCTCGACGTCTTTGACCTCAGACTCGCTTGGCTCTTCGAGCTGGACGCCACCGCCCCACTTTGCTGTTGGGAGATTGGGTGGATCGGTGACATCGAACCCCTGAACTGGATCAGCGTCAAGGTCTGGGGACCACGGCATGTCGGTGCTTCGCATGTCGAAGAACACGAGCCTTCCATACCTGTCTGGCATCACGATACCGGGGAACACCTCTCCGATATCAAAATAAACCGATCGCCATACAGGCGGCTTGATCCAGAACAAGACCTTTCGCAACCATACCGGCCAAGTGGTCTTGAAGTGGCTCCACCATGTCTTCGGAGCAGTCAATGATACCGTACGCTGCATTCCGGGTAGCGAGAACTTCATGACCAGATCATGAGCCAACGCTTCAGGCACGTAGCGAACGAACACATCGGGCTGCTCCCTAATGAGGGACATCTCCACTCGTGCGTTAGCAACGAAGTTGATCTGGTGCATAGCGATCTCTTTAATCGCCGGAATGAATTTCTCCACGCCCACGGGGTACTTATTCCTGCTCGACACTCTCACCTCCTGTAAACTGTCTCTCTGCCAGCCTCCGCTTATACCAATCTGGCAGACCAGCGGTCGTCGCACGACTCAGGCGTTTCTTCCACGCCCAGTCGAACAGCTTCTGCTTGATCCGCTCTTGTTCCTCTTCATGGACGTCGGTCTGCACTTCCTTCATGAGTGGTCCGATGTCCCGTAGCGACAACGTTAGCTCGCCACGCTCTCGCAACCGTGCGATAGCCTTCTCCCACCGCGCCTCGCTACACAGCGCTGCGGCAAGATCGTCAATGATGTCAGAGCGGTTGGGATTTGCTTTCTTCCACTCGCTTGCATGCAACTCACGGAACCGTGGCGAGACATACTTGCCCATCAGCACCTTGCCGTCTCGTCCGAATCTGTTGTAGTTCTTGAAGACGATGCCCTCAACCTTCTGCCCTCCCAGTATCGAGTCCCTGTCGATCAAGTGATCCAACTCTTCGATGTCCATTGAGCTGTCAACGTACTTGATCAATGGAACAGCCTCAATACCAAGGTCAAGTGCAACGAGCTGTAGAGTATTATGGTCCTGCTCAAACCTCTGGTACCCACTCTCGACACCGAACAGCATGAGGTGATTCTTGGGTATCCTCTCGTATGCCAGAGCATTGTGCTTCGGGCGCATGAACGCCTCACATCGGTAGATGACATATGGCATCAACCTGTCCTTGATAGACATCACATGCATGACGGCTGGCGCAAACAACTTGGGCGCTATCTCTTGTACGATGATGGCGCTCTTCGACCTGAAGTGCAGCTCACCCTGCGAGTCAACCATGAAGCTGAACTGAGACCCGTCAACCTTCTCCGTAACCTCGATCGCATTCCCTTCGAACAGGCCGTCAACCTCAGGGTGGCCTAAGTTGTACACCTTCGGGAAACTATGGATCTTCTCTGGCATCAACTTATCCTTTTAACTGTGAGTACCTCGTACTCTGTCTCCTCTGTAGCGTCGTGCAAGATCTCTTCTGGTATCAGGTCCTTGTTCAGTCGCTTGGTCTTGCGAACATTGACACCAACATCCCATGATCCATGCGCCTTGCTTGTGACAACAGCCTTGGCTAGATCCTGTAACTCCATACCAGCCATGATCTTAGCACGCGAGTCTTTGAGCGCCTCCGACAGATCCTTCTCGTCCTCTTTGAGTGAATCGTATATGCTGGCAACTGCTGCAAGGCCCTCGTCTTCGACCTCAACCTTGTCCTTGCTGCGTTCTTTCACGTTCTCGATCGCATCATCGAAACACCGATCACGGTAGTCGCAGTACAGACACGGGAACTCGTTCTTACTTGCGTAAGGACGAGGCGGCAACATGCCGTGCAATCCCATCTCGACTTCCAAGAATCTGCGAGCCGCAGCATCTGCCATATCTGCATCGTAGTTGATCTCGCATACCATGAACGGGAAATCCTCCCGGGGATAGCCGTCACGATTGACGTACAGGATGTACCACTTATTCCGCTTGGTTGCACGCATGTACATGTTGCATTGCTCCACATATGCCTCATGTGGGCCATGCGTCTTCACCCTGCCCCAACCACTGGAGTTGACACCCTTCACATCCAGTCCAGCATCGTCGCCAACGAGGCAATCGACGTGACCAGCTATCCCCCCGAGTCCCTCGATCTCAACTATGACCTTGGCTTGCGGGCTATGATACTTCTCCGGGTCCGCTGCGAACAATAGGCGCAAGGCGAGATCCTCGATGTCGTCACCTCTCACCATTGCCAACATACTATTCCACGTTCGCTCATTGCTTGGTGTGACACCACGTCCTTGATAGACACGAGCACGAACACAGCGTCCAGAGCTACTCAATCTGTGTATCCACTCGTACTGTCCATCATTAACAAGTGTGTCAAGTCCTTTCGCAACGTCTTCTACGATCATTCTTTCGGTCTCCTGTTATCTGACCACTCGTCGTCAACATCTATAATTGACAGCACGATCACGGCCACGATACCAATCACTGCCACAGCACCAAGCAATATGATCATTGCGTCATCCTCATCTCAGATGCGCTCCAATGCAGTAGAGTGCGCACTATGTCGATATACCTGTCCCACTCTGCTACGTCCTGCTCCGCTTGCTCCAACTCAGCTTCGAGTAAGTGCATGTCACGTTGCCGTGCAAGGTGGTGCTCCAACCATTTCTTGTACTCGTCGCTGGCATGTGCCTCAGAATCCAATCTGGTCTCACTTATCTTTCCTTCGGCGCTATTGCGTAACTCACTGACCAGACGTGCAATGAACGCCTTCCTGAGCTGGTCATATGGCGAAGCTGTTCCGCCACGATACATGGATCGGTAGTTTGCTAGCCGTTCCTTGATGTCGACCACCCTCTTAACGGCTTCCGATCGCTGAGCCAGAGCTACTGTCGGGTCCATGCCGATCGAATCGACAGCCCGATTGAGTGTCTCAGCCATTGCTCCTCACCTTCATCTACATCCTGTCTCGTATCACCAGTACAGCATCCAGTGCTGGGTAGGCGATCGTCAGGAACTTATCGCCGGGGTCGATCTTACCGAACGCACGTCTGGCTGCGTTCATGGCCAGCCTGATGTTGTACGTCCTGTTGTTGACAGTCGCATTAGTTGACCCCCAAGCGACCGGGATACCCTCGATCGTTCCGATCCGTACGTTAGGTAATTGTTGTCGTTTGCTCATGCCCACCTCACAGCGTGTACTTCGGCTTGATGCCCATCAGGATATGCACAGCCAGCGCCTCGGTCGAACGGCCATCCATCTGCATACCAAGGAATGACTTGGCAACCAGCTTCGAGGACGGGTCAGTGTCTTCGGGGTCACCCATGGCATCCGCTGCGGCGACAACGCACTTCTTGTTCCACCATGAGGCCACGTCGAACGCCAGATCGAAAGCCTTGGCAATCGTCCTTCGTGTGTCATTGCCACTGAGCCTGTCTCCACCACTAGTGGCACTGGATACCTGACCGGCAGGAACCTCGATTGGCTCGCCCTGATGTACGCTTGTGACAGTATATGCGTTCTCTGGTCGGGCCACCTTGACGATCTGTCCCTGCTCGCACAGATTGAACACCTTGTCATTCGGTGCGAACCAAACGCACTCCTCACCAACCTGAACGACGTCCTTCCACGGAGTGACAGCAGTCAGAATGACCGATCGCCACTTGTCCTTGCCTTCGCCGCCTTCTGTCTTGCGCTCCACCTTACCGACGAACGGCCCTTCACCCTTGGCCATCTTCAACTTCGGGCGATCACTCATTGACTTGTCCCTCCTTCAGTTTCTCGCCAGCGTATCTCATGACGAACTCGATGCCCCACACGGAAGCAGTCAGTGCCTCGTACAGTATCTCGATCTCATCGAACTGATCGAGCCACTTGTTGAGGATGTTCTCTAGCCCCTTCGGGGACTGATCCCTGAATACTTTGTATTTCACTTGTTCATCATCTCCGCGATATATTCCTCTGCCTTGCAAAGCAACGGGTTCTTTGGCTCCCCCGGCTTGCCTTCCAGTAGCTCGTCCAGACACTCCCAGATACCCCACGCTAGCTTTGACGCTTCCGTGTTCGCCGTCACGTTCTCCTCGTTGAGGATCTCGCGCAGTAACACTGCCTCCAACAGGTCGAGCGTCACTGTCACTTGTTGGCGGATCTCCAGCTTCGCCTCCATCGGTCACCTCTCTACTGGTACCTTGGTCAGTTCCGTCCCCTCTGGCAGTCTCTTGTTCCTCTGCCACAGGTTCCGTGCGATCGACTTCGCTTCCTTCTCGCTCTTTGCTACTACTTCCAGAGTCTTGTGATTCGGGGCTCTCACTATCCACAGATACCCCGCGAACAGTTTCTTTCCTCCTTTCAGCGTAATGTAGTGCTTGACGTACTCTGTCCGATCTCCCAGCGGAGCGAGAAACACCAGCCTCAGTGCCTCCCTCGACTGGTATCGTGACATCAGCCTGATCGCTCTTGCCTTGTCTCCTTTGCATATCAGCTCACTGTCTAAGTAGATCTCGCCGTCCTTTACTTCAAGGATGTAGTCCGCCACCTCTCTTCCTTTCTCTTCCTCATCTCCATGACGATCACGGCCACCTCTCTGACACAGCCGATCACCACTCCCACCAACACCAGAATCAGGTAGACAGCCAGTCCCCTCAAGATCTCCATCAATCCAGAGCCTTAGCTGACAGCAGGATTCCACCATAGTACCCGTTATGGCGATTGTAAGCATTGAACGTGATCTCACCCATGGTTCCTCCTCCGTTGAAAAATCCGCACCAAATCTAACACATTTGACCACGCCTGTCAAGCCCCTGCCAAAATGGCAGACCCCTTGACAAAATGGCAGATCCGTGCTATATTATACGATTGTGTGCAAGACTACTCGTCACGTTAACTGCCCAAGGTGTCGTCAGCCGGTCTATGTTCGCCTCCATGTTGAGGATGGACAGGGGATTTACCCCGGTTATGTGTCCTTGTCCTGTCCCAATTCCTATCGGACGCGACATGGCCGACGATCATGCCGCCGCCCGATCATCATGACCCAGAAGCCGGGGAGACTGCTCGTCACGTTCCCCAAAAGCTGGGCAGACGTGGCCGGTCTGTCCATCCAAGAGATTCTGGGAGACAGCGATGAGGATCAGGAGAGCCAGTGATATCGAAACGGTGCGAGCACTCCACACCATACTATTCCCCGATACTTTCTTTGAGGGTCCAGAACTGGGCAACGTCTACTGGATTGCTTGGAATGATGTGGATGAGCCCGTGGGGTTTTGTTCTGTACGACCGATACGACCAACGTGTGATGAGCCACGATGGAGTGAGACTGCCATACTCTCACGAGCTGGTGTACTACCGGGGTATAGAGGACGTGGGCTTCAGCGTAGGTTCATCAGCCTGCGCATTAAGTGGGCACGCAGCGTTGGGTTTTCCAGATGCGTCTCCTATACACTTCGCAGCGAACCTACTACGTCAGCTAGGAATCTCGTCCGCTCTGGTTTCCTCCCCTACAAACCCGCAGTCATGTGGGCCACAGAAGACGTAGACTACTGGGAGAAAGAATTGTGACGTCTCGAAATGACACGAAGGGTAACATCGGTGAAGACGGTATGCTCATGCCATCAACACCTATGCGTGAAGAGATCGCACGACTATCCTTCGAAGGTAAGCACTACAAAGAGATAGCCGGAATCGTTGGATGTCACCCAGACACGGCACGCAAAGCGCTCAAAGAGGATGACGTACAGGCCCACATCCTACGCCTCAAGATTCAAACTGGCGAGGGTATCAACCGCCTTAAGGTACGGGACTGGCGCGAGTTTGCCCCGGCAGTCCAGCAGTTCTACGAGTTCATTATGCAGCGTGCCATGCAGGAACCTGAGTACATACGTAACCCAGTCGGTAAAGATGACGACGGCACCATACTATACGAAAGTATTGCCAACCCCGTCGCCATGCACTTCCACAAGCTAGCCGCGCAAATCGCACCACGTGTCGAGGATCGTGTCTGGGGTAAGACACCACAGAAGATCGAAGTCGATAAGCTACCTACCGCAGAGCGACTTGGTGATCTCACCGATGCCCAACTCGATTACTATCGTCGCCAGATCCTGCAAGGCATCGACAAGAACATGGCATTTGCCGAAGCCATGCGTATCGAGGATGCAGACTACGAGTTCGAGCCATTCGCAGGCTTCATCAAGGACGCAGAGATCCTCATGATCGAGGGTGAAGTAGAATCCTAACCCCTGTCGTTACCTTCCATTTGATCGACCATATCCCAGACCACCGCATCTAGGTCGCGCAAGAATCCAAGTACCTCCGGTGATTCGAGTCCGCCAACCTGTCCCCATTGTTCCATGCGTAGCAAGGCGACACGGAGTGACTGTATGAACGCAAACGCATCTGGCAGCTCACCCATCACTCTTCCTCCTCTCCAAAGGTTAATGGATCGTCATCTTCACCGATCACGATCAGTATCATCGGATCACACACGATCAAGCTGACACCCATCGACGGCAACACATCATCACCATCGACAAAGAGACCGTGTTCGAGTCTGACGATCGCCATTGGTGTCCACTCATCAAAGTATATTAATGGAATCAGTGTCTCGCAGACGACTCGACCTGCACGCTTCCGGCTGCCAATGAGCACACGTTTCCCTAGTAGCCCAAGATCAACGCTCGTATTCTTGGGTCGTAGACTTAGAGTCCTTTCCATCTCTCCCTCTCGATCTTCCGCCTTGCATACGCAGACATCGGACTACGTGATATCTCGTACGTCGTGAACCTTCTCTTACATGACTGGCACTCACGCCTGCGGCGACGTCCGTCTTCAATCGTGCGTACATCTATCACACGACATGGACCAACGACACCGCAGGACGGACACGGGTACTCGCTATGCGCCATCAGACTACAGGTCCTTGAATGCGCCTCGTAGCACATTCTCAATTACAGTCAACCGCGCATCGACCAACGTCAACGTCTTGCGCAACGCCTCACAGTATGGAGATATAGAGTCAACGTCACGGTCATCGAACTCACTGTCGATCTTGCGATCGACCATCTCCTCGATCAACGGTTCGGCGTCGGACTCCAGCCAGTTCTGTGCCACGTGCTCCACCTTGTCCTCGATGATACTCTCAACCTCGTAGCTGTCGATGTGGTCATTGACAAGGCTCTCAACGACCATGGTGATCAGCTTGCCGATCGCCTCTTCAAACTCGTTGGCGAAGTCACTCATTGTCTTCCTCCTCTGGATAGAACTGTTCTACATCAACGATACGGTGCATCACAATGGGAGCATACACCACGAATGAATCATGAGGTTCTTGACGCTCGAACAATCGCACACGTCCTGCACTAGACAACTCTGCCATCATATACGACTCGGCATATGATCTTGATTGTGCAGTAATACATCCCCACACATAATCACCGTTAACCAGCCGTATCTCGAACGTCACCCTAGTCATCGGGTGATTGCGCTGCATTCCCCTCGGCCTCCTTCTCAAGGTTCCTCCTATATTTCGACATCGCTACCCAGCTCCTCTCTCAGGTACTGTTGTGCCATGTCGGGGTCAGTGAATGCCTTCCACGTCGGATACGCATACCGACGCACGGCAAGCAGGAATGCCTCCAATGCGTCGAATGAGTCGAATACTTCATAGTCAACATTTATGCCGTCCGCATTCACCACCCACACCTCCGGGTACTCAGTCCTCAACATAATCGTATCCTTGGTAGTTGATGAAGTTGTCTAAGTGCAAGGCTTCAAACACCTTACCAATGTTCACCACCTCACCTTCGCGAACCGGATTGTCCACCTCGTCGTCCCACTCCGGGTACGTGTCTTCATCGACACACTCCTGCACATGCTCAATGATCTGCACGCACGTGTCGATCCACTCTAATGGTACTGGTGGAAAATGGTTGCACGATAGGTGCCATTCCAATGCGCTGCGTATGTCTGGCGCCCATTCAACCACGTCCCTCGCCGATAATCCACCCATTTCATCACCCTCCTTTCTCATCTTCTGGTATACAGTTCACACAATAGTACGCCTTGAACCATTCCCCCTCAAGGTCTGCGCGAATCTGATCGGCTTCGCAATCGCACGCCTTGGGGCCATCTCCCAAGTGGTGCCACCCCTGACTGGCGCAGCCGATACGGTGCTCACCCATCTTCCCGTTCCTTCTGTTTGGCGAGCGCGGCGCGGATGCGCTCATCGGCAGCACCGTCTGTGTATGGAGCGAATGAAACTTCGCCCGCCATGTAGGCTTCTAGCTCTAAGTCTTGCAGCAGCCGCTCAAGGCGTTCTATCGTTACTTCTATCCATTCGCCGTCACCGCTTTCGGTGTTGCCCCAATCCCGTATCTCGTCACGCAGGTTAGTCATGGTCAGTCCTCCGGTAGCAGTTCGGCGGCGATGGTGATGGCCTCCGCTTCAGCCTTAGCGGCAATCTGTTCTACCTTCTCGCGTGGTGCGATTAGTGGTAGTCGGCGGGCCAACGCCCTATCAACGCCAGCCGCAACCAACGCCCGTACAGCAGCATCGAGGCGGTGATTGACGGCAAGGTACTTTTCTGCGTCGCCTTCGCGGAAGCGCAATACTCTGGCAAAGTCCAGCTTTGCCTCCCGGTACTCGCGTAGCTCGTCAGTCATCGTCGGCCTCGTTGAGTAAACGAAGTTCAACCCATTCCCGTGGGTGCCAGACTGGAAGTGGTGAAGCTAACGTGCTACGGCGTAGCAGTCGCTTGACCAGTTCAGACACCGCCTCAAGGTTCCGTATCTCGTGAAACTCTTGCACGAGTTCATCGCGGTCGCCCATGTAGACGTACCGCTTATGTACCGCTATTGCTTTCATCGTCGGCCTCGTTGAGTAGGGCAGCTATGCGCTCATCGAGCGAGACTATCTGGCACAGCCGTTCCACCTTCGCGCAGAGGGCGGCACGGGCAAGCGTCACCGGACATTGTGATCCGTGCGGGCCGACCCTGAACGACTCGCAATCACATTTCGCCTTTTCCACCGCCTCCACTCCGCGCCGTAGCGCCGGGGGTAGGTCAGTCATCGCCATAGTATCAGCCTCACCTTGTAGCACCAAAACCGGAGCGGTGGTCGATACCACGGGCGTAGTCTAATCAAGCCGCCACGTTCTTCGGTTCGCCACACGGGCGGCCACTTTCGGATACGAGCAGCACAGTCAGTCATGCTCTCCATCCTTTCCGCGCACTAGGCGGCGGGCGATCTGTATTGCTGGCGGTGGCTCGCAGTCAAACCATTGCGCTGCGCGTTCCTCGGGAGACCCTTCAAGTGTTACCCATTCGTGCCCAAGGCAGGCCGCCTCCACCGCTATCTCCTCCACCGCGTCGAGGGCTTCGCTGCGAGCCAACGCCAACCGACTACCGTATGCAGCGTGTCGTTTGTCTTTCGTGGCCGACCATAGGCCGCGCTGTTCCCCTGCCGCTTCGACCTCATCCAGCGCCGCCCCCAGCTTGGCGCGGGCGCCCACCGCTACTATGTCATTCGGTTCCGCTGCCATCGTCCCGTTCCTTCTGTTTGGCGAGGGCAGCTCGGATGATTTCGGTCAGCCATCCTTGTGTGCGCGATTCCACATATTCTGACATCATCACGTCGGTTCCCACATCCCGCAGCAGCCGCTCAAGGCGTTCGGGCATCGCACGCAGTCGGTCGGCGCTGTCCCGAAGCGCAGCACATCGGCCATGTGTGTCGAGGTTCCCATCGACTACCCATGCCGCGATCTCCTCAAAGAAATCAGCCTCATCGGTGAAGTGGCCCCATTCGTCTAACTCGTCGCGCAGGTCAGTCATCGTCGCCTCCGTATCCGTGCTCGCGTAGCGAAGCCTCAGCAATCTCACAGAGACACTTCCAGTGATCCCGCTCGCGTTCCAGCCGTGCGAACAGGTCGCGGATGCGCTGTATTCGGTGGTCACAAGGCATTGAGAATGAACAGCACGGCCCCGTCAGCGCCTCGTCCAGTTCGGTGCGCAGGGCCGTGTCAGATGAGTCAGTACGGTTTCTCTCTGACATTACACCCGTACTAGCTAGGCCCTGCGCCTCGTCCCGTTCCTTCTGTTTGGCGCCGCGCACTAGGCGGCGGGCGACATCCATATCCCAATCGCCCGGTTCAGCGTCTAAGATTTCTTCTAGCGGACAAGCGTTGCCCGTCGCTTCCCATACACGACTGACTGCCGCCGTTCGCGCCGCTATTTCCTCCACCGCGTCGAGGACGGCTTCGCGCCACTCATGATATGGCATATCAGCTTGTGGGTACGCAGACAGCAACGCCTCCAGACGGTAATAGTCTGGGTTGATCTTCGTCAGCCTCACCTTACTACGCCTCCTTGCAACAACTATGGACTCTCACCATATCATAACCCCACCCCTCACTGCCTTCGGCTTGTATGTCCATATTGATATCGTCAACGAATCGCTTGACGATCTCCTCTGGGTTGTCTGCTTCTTCGTCCCACGTTGAACCCCAGTTCTTACGCGCATCATTCTTGATAGAACGGCATCCTCGCTTATGAACTGAAGCAAAGTGGTCTTTCCAGCAGCCGTAGTTGACTACTGTGTACCAAGGCATCGCTACACTACTCCCTTCTCAGTCAAGTACTCATTGGCGAGCGCACGTGCCTCCTCCATCGCATCGTCAGCATCGTCAAAGATGCCAAGGTCCCCCTCTCCATTGGTCAGATGGTCAGGTCTCGAATGGGTTCCGTACGCCCAGCACTCGACAACAAACTGGCCGAACTTCTCGAAGACTTCAATCTCGACATACGTGGCTTCTACGTCGCCAACGATATCGGTATCGGTCTTGTCGCCAGACCAGTCCCAGCAGTCTGGGCATATGTCTCCGTAATCACGGGTATACTGAGGCGGTTCGTCCTCATAATCATGCAACTCGTTGCAACCGTCGCATAGGTAGAACGCATCTTCTCCGGGCATCATGTCAGCGATCTCGTCATCGCTCACCATGTACGTCTTGTGGTAGGCCGTGATGTACACCTGAAACTGTCCAGCCTCTGTAATAGCCCAGTAGACCGGCTCGTCGCTATCGAAGATCAGATAGTTTGCCCTGTCAATGAACTCATTGATTGTCAGCGCTGGCTCACCGGGACGGCCGAACCCACTACTGTCCACGAAGAACGTCTCGACATCCTCGTACGGGAGACCGTATTCTTTCACCGCATTGCCGATGAACGGGATCGGAAACGGTGGTTCCAGCTCGTACGCTTCAAGCTGGAGAGGAATCCTCCTCTCAAACGCAGCGGCCATCGCCGCTTGACTCGACATGTGTCGAATCGTAGCCGCATCCATCATGGTTCTCTCTCCTCTGGTGAGTGGTTACGATGGGAACATCGGATCGTCGTCCTCTATCTCATCGAACAGGACCACAATAGCCCATCCTATATCATGGTCCTCCTTGCGCACCTTCATGATTGGTGCGTGAAACGATTCGCCGTCTCGCTTGGTCTCGATTCCGAACTTGACCCGCAGAAGCATCTCGATCCAGAATAACTTAGGGTCGTTTGTCCTTCTTGTCAAGACCACCCATCCATCATCCTTCGTTCCCATCCCAAAACGCCTCCTCGTCAAGCACGATTGCACCATTCAGAAGCGAAGCAATGTCGGCTTCATCATCGAAGTGCTCAGACAGTTCTGCGTACACATTGAACAGATCATCGTTGCTCGAATCGCTAGACACAAGGGCCAGCAACGACACGAGAAGATCGAACGTCACCTTCGACGCCTCTATCCTCACGAGATACTGGCCGTCTGGGTTACGATAGATCATGACCCTCTGTCCAACCCAGAGATTGTCATCAACCTTCTGCAAGTCCCACGGCATTTCGATGTCCGGTAGGCCGTCAAACGGGTCCATCTCAATTCTCCCTCTGGTTGTGTGGTGTCCACTACCACAATTGTTCGTACCCCTCATCGTCAAGCGGCTGCACCTGCTCTTCGAAGTCCAACTCAACGATTGCTGCATCCACGATACTGTAAATCTCGTCCGGGTCAAAGTACTTCAACGCCGCACGGACAGCACCCACGAGGTTTTCCTCGGCCAGTTCAAACTGTCTTGGATTACTCATACATCCCCCGTCGATAGCATGAGTAAGAGTGCAGACAGCTCGACAGCCTCATCACACTCGATAAGGACACCCGTTCCACATTCAGCAGTTATAAGCACATCACCATCACCGACAGCTTCTAGTTCGAACTCATCGCCATCCAAAATTATGCGATACGTCGTCTGGATACTGGTATACTCGTAGCCACGTGTCGTGATCAGTTCTTCTGCTGCGCTCACAAGTGCATCCTCTAACTCTGCCCGAGTCTCCTGCTTCTTCGCAGTCATGTTCGTTCTCCCTCTAGTTGGTTATGCCTTAATGTGCAGCGGGTTCACCTCTTGCCACCCGCTTCTCCGGTGAATCGAACCCAGATGCTACCGGGGTTCCTTTGATACCCGGATGCTCCTTGAACGCGATACCGCAGCGATCACACGGATCACCGGGGCGATCTTTCGGTGGCGTATACCTATGCTTAAGCCCCGGAAAGGTCCTCTCCCTCTGGTCTCTCATCGTCCTCCTCCCAATCTAGTAACAGTGAGTATGTTCTACTTCTCAAAGCGGAATGTTCGTCAAAGACGAGTTGCATCCACCCTTTCTTAACCTTGTCGTCCGGTACAAGAAAGGTCACAATGTGGAACCCGAAATCGTACATGATAGCACGGTCATTCTCGTTGAACCACTCCTTGAGTTTCCATAGCGAGGCGAACCCGAACAGCATTCCATCGTAATCTACATTTCGGAGTCCATCTTGGTGTGGTAGTGGATGATGTTGTGCATCTAAGCCACTCTCATAGTCAGACCAAAGACCATAGCTTGGATTATTGTCTGTCTCCAAGTACGTAGCATGATGGTGTGGTCCACGGCCAGACTCCGGGTGTTCTACGCGCCAGACTATCACCGCTCCAATCGCTTGCGCTTCTCGGCAAACGCCTCCAACGCATCATCCAGTTCCACACAGTAGTCACCCCACGCGCATGCCACTCGCTCATTATCTATCCAGCACATCCACGTGACGTACTTGGTCAGCGATTCTGGTAACTCACACAGCACAATTCGAGCAGGAAAGCAACCATCCTGCCGTACGATCGGACCAGCAAGAGCGATAACGCCACCGTTAGGCAGTCGATCGCCAGCGCTTAGCGTCTCAAAGTTCATGGTTCCCCTCCTCTCGGTTGGTTGTTAGAGATCCCACAGATCCGCGTAGGTCTCTCCGGTTTCCTCACCCCACTGTTCTCGGGATGCGAGCCGCTGACCGGCCCAGTTGTAGTCTGCTCCACAGTCAGGGCATGTCGTGGTGAAGCCTTCACATCGCAGCCACTCACCACAGCATTCCACTTCCGCTATGAAGCGGTGGCCCTCCTCTACGTGTCGTTTCTTCATGTCTGCACTCGAAGTGAATCAATCACTGGCTTGACGTGTACCCCGTTCTGTGCAATCGGGTCATGAGACCACAGTTCCACGTATCGCTCGACCGGCACACCTTCTGCCCAGCACGACAACTCAACGTACGCACACAACTGGTCGTACTCCTCAAGCAACAGGAATACAAGTCGCTGTAGCCCTTTCATGTTGGTTGTATACGTTGCCAGCGTTATTGCTGGCTCCACACCCCACTCACCAAATCCCCAGCACTCAGTCAATGACCCGCTGAGACCAGCATAAGCTGGTTCGTAATCCAGCAAGTCCTGAATGTGTCGTGCTACGTCTTCGGCGGGGTCTCGTGAGGCGAACGTGATCTTCGCCAGATACTCAGTCATGTTCTCACCTCCCCTCGATGTTGGTTACTTCTGGTCTAACAGCTCATGTAAGTGCTCAAGGACGTGCAGCAACTCACGCAACACGCTGTCGAACACTCCGTAGGACTCAACCTCGATCCCCTTGACGATATAATCACGACTGTAGTTGCCACCAGTCTTGACCTTTTCGTGCTCAACCTTGATCCTGAGCATCTAGGACCTCCAAACCAGCGGCTTCGAACAGGATTCGCGCCTCATCACGGTAGGCAACGCTCAGCGATTCCCATAACTCATCTGGGTGGTATCCAATGAAGGAACAGTCGTCCATCGGACCATAGCACGAACAATGGCCCATGTCGTGGATGTCGTACTGATCATCGGCACGCATGAGGATCTGTCCAGCACCCTCGTACATATCAACTTGATACCAGTACCACACTTCCTCCACTCTGGCTGGTACAAGTGCCAGATCATGGTCAGCCAGTTCATCGTTATCGCCCCACGAGAAATGGCGGGGCACGGTCACTACGTGAACCTTTAACATGTTCTCCTCTCCCTAGGCTGATTGTTACTCGAACAAGTCTCTCTGTGGACTACGTACCATGATCCAAACCGTAGCTTGGAATGGTGCTACGTCCTCACCACACATGCACGCAGCCTCTCGTAATGGCTGAGCCACAATATCGTAGGTTTTCTTGTTGAGCCTGCCAGTGTACCCACAGGCCCGAGCAATCCAACGATCGACCACGGCTGCGTCTGGTTCCAAGCAGATTCCACGCGTAAACTCCGTGGTTTTCGGGGCGCCAAGTAGGGCATCCACGCCGATGTCAAGAGCGTTAATTGCCTTCTTGACGTTTGACTTGAAGACAGGCAGTTGTGGCTCTATAATACCGTCACGCACCGATCGCAAGAGGGAACGTGTATACTCAACGTTCAGATCCCAACGCACCATAGGAGACAGTGCCGAGATAGCGGCTGCCACATGTGGTGCAGGATATCCATAACCACGGGCCAAGCCCACGGCGATGTCCCACGCATCGGGATACCACACCCTACCTAACCTACGATCTGTTGGCGTAGCCTGTTCGAATATACGTACAAATCTGTCCGTATACTCCACGTCTCCCTCCTCTTTGTGTTTCTACCACTAATTGTCGTACTTCTCGTACTGCTTCTTGACTTCAGCAACAAACTCAGCGTCAGTCATTGGTTTGGTCAGACCCCTATTAAGGTCACACAACTCGCTGAACCTCTCTGGGTCTTCCGGTTCGTCGTTCTTGGCGTTCGTGTCGGCAAACCTGTAGTCTGCCGTGGGTGGACGCTTGCTGTTATCCGGCCAACACATCCCAGAGTACGAGCCGTGCGGAGACCGAGCATAGCCACGTGTACCATTAGCGAAATAGGCCACACACGAATCGGCGTCCTGTTGCTCAGGATGAAACTCGTTGATGGGTTCGTCGTACAGTGTGGGTACATCAAACCCCTCGCTATCCCAATAGACCCAACGGTCGCCACAACACGGGCAGTCGATACCCTTGGCGCAACCATCGAAGTACACTCCATGCGCCTTGGCAATCGCCTTGGCCTGCGCATACGAATCCGCCTCAACGAACACGTAGCTATCCACGTCCTCGTTACGGACCATATACCCGAACGTGCTGTTCTGGTTGAACAAGTAGAACACGGTTCCCTCTCCTCTAGTACTGTGAAGGTTAGTGTTCCCTACGGATCATCCAATCCAGTAGGCCGATCACCATGCCGATTCCTACCACTATCCACAAAGCTACCACGGCGCACTGTCCAATGGCATCATAGCAGCCTGTGCACACGTGGAAAGAATCCACGAAACTATCAGGCAGACCAGTATTAGGGCAATACGCCACAATACACCAGTCTCCTGAAACGGCTCCGTCCACTGAGGCCAGCGCATAACTCAGAACCCCTCAGGCTCTTGTAGCTGCACAACCCACCAGTCAAAGGCCCCAATGTACGCGTCAGCCCATGTCTCTGCCGCATTGGTATATCCGTCAAACGGTCCAATGACGGCAAACCCACCTGCTGGCGTACCGGAGATGACCACAACCTGCTTCTCTGGCAGGGTTTGTGCTCGTGGTCCTGACCGGAGACTAGAGGCAAGTAACGCAGCCTCTTTGTCTTGCTGAAACTCCTGTGCCTTCAAGTCCACGGTACTCCCTCCTCTGGTAGTGGTTTAACCTATCGAAACCGCAGTAAACTGCGGTCGGTATGCGGCCCTGAAGTCGGCGTCCAGATCCAGCAATCTCACCTTCGCACGTCCAGCCACACGGCACTCCATCGCAGCGGACAGGAAAGCGAACACAACTGCGCTGATCTGTTCATCGCTGTCGCGGGTTAACCTGAACCCTTCAATTCGCCAGCACCCAAGGTCCACATTGTACGCAACACCGTCGATACGCAAGGTAACGGGTGCGTCTTCAACGTTTATCCTGATGTCGATCATCTCTCCCTCCAAGGTTGTATCAAGTGGCGGCGACCGGACTCGAACCGTGCTAACGTCCCCGCACATGTAAACGGGGTGCGACTACCTGTCGCTACGCCGCCGCCAGTCCTCCCACTCCTAGTGCTGATCTGTGTGACCGCAGTCCCACATACCAAGCCCAACGTACTTGCACCCACATGTGTCTGGGTCGTGTTCAGTGTACTCCACGTGCATCTCCTCAAGGGCCGCACGTATCTGTTGACGCAATGCTGGGTCCACGGCAGCGCTTGATGCGTCGAGTTGTAGCGACTGCTCTAGGACGTCCCATGCATCAACACTCATGGTAATCACTACCCTATGCATGTGTCCTGTCCTTCTGGGAAGTAGGTATTCCGTACCACACGTGATGTCACCCAGTTCCGCTGTGTACGTTTGTTCATGAACGTCTCTGTCACGTACCCATCTTCGACACGCAGCACTACGTCCACCGGATCTAGGTCACGGTTTGGATTCACTTCCCACACGGTGTAACGTATCTCGCGCATGGGTCACTCCCTCTAGTTGTACTACATACTACCGCATCTTCTCGAAGCGGTTCATCAACCGCTCCAGCCTGTCCTGCCGCATGGGGTATGTAACCACTTTCAGCACACCCCGCTTATCGTACCGCACGGTGTACTGCGGCAGTATGGGGCTCAAGCTACCCGCCTGCTTGAACTTGCGGGTCCAGATCACCGTCTTGCGGCTCACGGTTCCCTCTCCTCTCAGTGATAGCTACGACAGTATCGCACCCTCTGCGACATACATAGCTATGTACTCATCACGTGTCACTTCATCCAGACACCCGACACCAGCTTGTTGTGCCAGTGCGTAGTCCTTGAACGCACCACCCAACCCCGGTATCATCCAGTCTGGCACCTCACACGTGGACCGTGCCCTAACTCCGGGTCGGAACAGAGGTGCACGCCACACGAAGCCCGGATTACGGTCCACCACGGGCCGTACGTCCAGCACTGGAATGCCTAGGATACGGCAGCACTGTGCCGTATGTCCGTCAGCATTCTCATACCCAGACACGTGAGCATGTGGGTGGTAGTAGAATACGTGGCCACCCTTGCCGATCTGTAGCAGACCACCGCACTCTAGTGCGCTGCGGAACTGTTCCACGTCACGGCGGATACTCTGACGTTCCCGCTTACGTGCCTCTACGACGTTACCCTGTCGCCGTAGTTGTGCGTGATACCACCACGCTTTAGCTTCACGGTCCAATATCCCGTAGATACTCACGGCTCCCTCCTAGGTTGTGGTATAGGGATACCGGGGAGTCGCACCCCGGTCCCCTCTCTCTCACGCCGTCAGATCGCCTCTAGTGGACCTATGCAGTCGAAGGTATCGAGCGGACAACCTTCTGCTACCCAGTTGAGAAGATCGGTCAGGATATCTTCCACATGTTCCTGAGCCGCTTTGACACGGATCTTGCGTGTGGATATTATGGTGAGATCGTCACCAAACCGTACCGACAGGTACATGCGATCCACGTCCACGTTCAGGTGTACAGTCATGCTTTCCATTGGTCTCTCTCCCTAGGTTTTGTGGGTACTGTTACTCAGGGTTGCAGTCTTAACTATCCCGACAGTGTATCAGGTACTAACCTCTCGCCGCCCCCACTAACTAGGCTGTATTGGGTGTGCGGGGAATCGCACCCCGCACCCCGTTCTCCCTACGCGATACCGAGACGTTTCTTCTCGGCGTCAGTGATCGCCCGTGTGATCGAGAACGTGCACTGGTACTTCTGGCCGTCGACCACCACGGAACCCGTTGCGAACCAACCGGGACGCCCACTCTTGAACCGCTTGGGTGCCGCTGCCAGCACACCCAAGGTGTCCTTACCCGCGTGAACGGGCAGGGTCAAGCTCGATTCGGGCATGGGAAGGCTTGCCGCGTAATCCGCGATTGCTTTGTCGTTCTTACCCATTGTGTACTCTCTCCCTCTTGCGTTGCCACGTACCGCGTGGCGCGGGGGACGTTTCTTGCGTCCCATTCTCCAAAGCCCGTATCCCCACCTGAAGTGGGCACCCTAGGTGTGCGTCCCATGTTCCGGCCGCAGATACAGGCCACCTAGAGGGAGGGAGAACCTTGCCACCTAAGCCCGTACTATCCGGTGAGCCTACCCCTAGGGGATCTTACGTGTATACGCCCGTGGCTTTTTCACCCCGTCTCACGTTGCACCCTACTTCTAACTTCGGGTCTTGGCATGGGACACCAACGAACCCCCACACGTACCCCTAGGTGACACACCCCGTAACCTAGGTGGGTCTTGGCGGACACTACCCCCGATCCGCCACCGTCGTAGGTGTCCCGCTCGTTGGGCTGGCAAGCCTATTGGGGTGCGGCTTGCACGCCCGTGGCAAGAGCCTTGCGACAGTCCCTGTAGACTCAGGGAGGGGTCTCGGACGGCAGACTAGGCAACGCTCACCTGCCGCGTATGGCCGCCGCGTCTCAGTAGGCTTGCGACACCCAGCCTACCACCTGTCACGTGGCGCGACGTCACGATCCGACATTGCGAAACCCGTGCCAAAAAGCCTAAGTCATTGCAGCGCAACGACTTACGCCATTGGCACACAATTTGCAGAGATGTGCAAATTCATGCACATTTGCATGCAAAAATTTCACATACTGCAAAAATCATGCCGCCGCCCCACACGTGCCCGCACGTGCCCGCACGTGCCCGCACACGGGCACACACGTGCCCGCACACACACGCATGCCTGCACGCACACGCACACGCACACGCGCAGCGCACACGCACACGCGCCCACACACACGCCCGCACACGCCCACACGCGTCACGCGCCCGTGTACGCGCCCGACCGCACGCGAGCGCCCGCGCCCGCGCCTACGCGCCCGCGCGTGTGCGCACCCCCCCGTGCACACGGGCGTAACTGGGGTTCCCGCCCGCGCTAATTGGGCTTATGGCTGAATGCGGAGGGCATTTTGACCGACCTATAGGCTAATGGATGGTTTACAGGTTACCGTTTGGTAACGGGTCTGCCGTTTTGGCAGGTGTTACGGATTGGTAACGCGTTACCATTTGGTAACATGGTGGTGTAAGTACTTATTTCACAATGGTATGAAAAGTTTTCAGGGGGTTGACAAAACGGGGGGAAGGTGTTAGATTTGCCTGTAGGATTTCGGGGTTGGGTGCGGATATGTAACGTTTCGTTACGTGTCCACCCGGGATCGGGTGCAGATGTTACCGTTTGGTAACATTGAGGGTGCACGGGATCGTGGAGGCTGCGAGGAATGATTCTTCGGATCTTGACGTCGTTTCTGTTTGGTGCGGCGATTGGCGCTGTCGTGATATTGGCCCTGATCGTTGGCGTTGAACTTGGCAACTGGCTGATAAGGAGTATGGGACGATGATCACGGTGACGCTACCGGTCGAGGAGTACAATGCTATAGTGACGGCACGGAAAGACTACCTGACAGCCGTCGCATGCTGTCTGGACGAAATCGCTGCGGGCGTAAGGCAAGGGAAAACAAGGGTCCTCAACGTTACATCCGCAGGCGTGGCCGAGTACGTCGAAGAGGTCGCTCGTCAGATACGCAAGAAACGCGACGGTCTCCCTGTATTGGTGAAGGAGTGACTTTGGTGACTGAGGAAAGGGTACGCGGGGAATTTTCCCCCGACGACGGGCGAACAGGATTGAGATACGTGGTATCGGGTAGCCGGATCTGGAGTCCAAGCGGCCAGCGGGTCATTCGATCCATCATCCAGCGGTGGGTGGTAGGACTACCGGCAGACACCGTGATCGTTCATGGTGGTGCCCGGGGCGTGGATACATGGGTCCAGCAGACTGCGGAGCTGTACGAGCTGAAGACCGAGATCTACTACCCGGACTGGAAGAAGCACGGCAAAGCTGCTGGGGTCATACGGAACCAGCAGATGATCAACACCAAGCCAGACCGAGTGGCCATATTCTGGAACGGCACCAGTCGCGGGACCAAGGACATGATCGACCGTGCACTGAAAGCCGGGATCTCCGTTGAGGTGCCGTTGACCGGAGATGTTCTCCACCCACCGGAGACCATTACATGAGATGGTTACTGTCACTGGCGGCATTGCTCTGTCTCGCTACACCGGCTATGGGACAATGGACTGGCCCGATCTGCGAGAATGGATTGCCGTGCCTGTCCGGGTACACGGGCAGGGTGGCACACTCAGCTTCTCATGCTGTGCTGGCCGTAGGCGTGTCAGAAGGACTCCGACTGTTCGATAAGGATTGGAACTGGCAGGATAGATACCTGCTTGGCACCATCGCCATGCCAATCCTCTGGGAAACGTTCGATTACATACAGTGGCATGTCGTGCCTGAAGGTGGATTCAAATCCCCGCCGAGTCGGCATGCCGTCTACGATATCTGGAGCTATCAGGGCGCGTGGATACTACCCCTGATACGAGAGAAGAAGTACTGGCAAGCAGCCCTCGTGTTCGTGGCATGGGGTGGCTCGATAGCTATATGGGAACTAAAGAGATGAGCAACGTCAGATTACTGGGAGGACAAGATGTATGACTGGAAGAAATGCTGGGTCTTTCACAGGATGCCCATCGAGATCTGGGCGATTATACTGGTTCTCGGAATCTTCTGCCTGACTTGTGGGTAAGGGAAGCAAGCGGCGACCCAGACAGATCAGCTACAACACTTACGCGGCTAACTACGATCGCACATTCTTGGGGAGGAATGATGACGAGACGAGTGGGGCACATACTGGCGACGTTCATTCACCCGATCAGCGCGAGACTGGCGAACCTGATCAGCACGGGCACAGGAGTAGAAGAGAGGTTTCTGGTCACGATGCAGACGCACCCCGTGGAAGTCTGGGCCAAGAGCCCGGATGAGGCCATGGAGAAAGCTTTGTTCGAGACCGGCAGTTGGACGATTCACACGGAGCGAATATGATGTTACCGGTTCTTGTGTTGGCTGGCCAACGCGATCAGATGAATGCGTGGGCTGAAGAGAACGACATCCCGCTTGAGCATCTCAGGTTCGTACACACTGGCGGCGATCTCGTTGGTGTGTATGGGTATCGTGTCACGTATGTCGGTGAGTACTTCACGAATCCGATGGCTGGCTTTGTGTACGATAGCGTGGCACGCAGGCGCCTCGAACCATTAGACCAGTCGGAGGTGAAGGCGTGGATAGACGAGCAGCTCAAGAGTTAGACAACTACATCACCGGCCATGGCGGTGAGGATCAGTTCAGGATATACGAGTGGGATGACGAAGATATGATCTATCACCAGTTTCGATCGGACGTAGAGGAGGTGTACAGGACGCTGAACCTCCTGTACTCGAACACTCAGGTCAATCAGTGCGACGTAATCGAAGAACTGACTAATATCAAGCAGGAGATTATTGAGATGATCGCCGTGATCAGGGGCGGCTCGCCGTGTAAGGAGGATACATGAGCCCGGAAGACATGGTAGTCTGGTGGGGTCAGACCATGGTCAACACACAGCCGCCACAGAAGATGTTCTCTGATAGTCTAGAAAACGTACTGAGTATGCTGAACGGCATGCTGATACGTCTCGGGGTTGCCTATGGCAATGTCGATATGGACCAGTACATCAGATTGATGGCGTCGATCAGCTATACTATGGGCGTGGCGGCATACAAACTGAACGAGAAGGGCGAGTACCCTGACCTTTCTGAACAGAAAAGCGTGGATATTATGGACAACGAACAGTCTTGGGAAGAAAGGCCACAGGAATACAGTCAGCCAAAGGAACCACAATGGGGTAGTGATCAACCACCTGCATGGGGGAGGAACAATGTCACATAAGCCGTTTTTGACAGTCACCGATTTCGAGTCACTTGAGTATCGCATCGGTCAACTGGAGAAGTACAGCGAGGCGCACGCCGAGTGGATGGACGAAATGGAGCGTCGGATCACGCTATGCCGTGGCTCGATCGAGGACCTGCGTTCCCTGATAGGCGGTGCGCATAGCCATATCAATGACTTGGATACCGAGCTGAAGGCACTGCAAGCGCACTTGCTGGTGGCATTGGAAGAGTTTGGAGTGTGTATGTACTTGGTAGGACAGAAGATAGGTATGCCACACCTGTTTCCGCAGGCAGAGGAATTTCTCTATGGCGATGATCCTGAAGGACCCAGACGGGACGCTGTGGCTGCAACTGAGCCTCTTCAATGAAAAACCGCGATACCCCACCGTACATCACGATCAGGACGATTCGGGAAACGCTGGGAACGAAGGCGATGCTTCAGTACCTGCTTCGACTCGCGGTATGCTTAGCCTTTGGCCACTCGAAGGGCCAGCCAATCACTAACATACCCGGGATCTCGATGTGCCATTCCGGTGTCGATATGACGGAGGCGATCGGATATTGGTGCTCGCGCTGTGGTACCGACATCTTCACGGAGGCTGGCAAGCAGTTACTGGAAGGAATAGCTGACGCACTGAAACAGGCTTTGAGTCAGGAGCCCGATCGTGTGTTCATACCACCATTGGGCGTTGTTGTCGAGGAATGGAAGTCAACAGAAAGGCAGGACCCTGTATGATATCAGAGAACAGAGCGGAGATCGTACGAAGGTTTATGCCAATCTCCATGGCCGAATTTGCCGGTGATAGGGACGAGTGGATAGTGCTCGTGTTTATCCCGGGTACCAGTGTCATACACTCTTACACAATCAAAGGGGTTGAGCTGGCGTCGGCCAAAGGCAATAACCGGTACACGTTGTATCCGAAAGACGATCGCTGGCGTACAGCGTACCCCGGCGATGAGTTGGCCAAGCTGTTTCCAGATGGATGGTCAGAATGGACTAAAGCCAACATCACCAATAAGTTCATGGATGGACTGGCTGATCGTGGATACGGAATGAGACGATCGGATGGTGTGTGGAGCGACGTGCCGCCACAACCACGTCTTGAGCAACCATGGTGCGATCCCGACGACTACGACAGACTGCCCGACTAGAGGTGATCTTTGATGCCGTAGGGGTTGACAAACCACGGTCCTCGTGTTATATTTGTTGTGCATCGTTACTCTCCTCTTGGGTGGCTGGGCGTGCTTGGATGGACGCCCAGTTTCTTTTCGCCCCTTGACAAATTGATTCGATCGTAGTATATTATACGGTACAAACGCCGCGTACCTGCCGATGGCAGCCTAGAGCACCCCAACTGGGGCGCTGCCATCAAACGTTCCTCCGTCGCTGATGGGCCTCACCTAGAGGCCCACAGTGATAAGGCCGGTGGTTCGCGGGATTGACCCCGCCTTGTAAGCGGGGAACCTCGGTTCGACTCCGAGCACCGGCTTGACGTTACATACACGCACCACCATGTCGCTGTGTCGGTGCGGATGGGGCGGGCGTTGGATGTTGCCTCGGCATCCAACAACGCGTGGCTCGCCCCAACGGGTTTTCTGGAGCTGGCGCAATCGGTAGCGTTCCTGCTTTGGAAGCAGGCGGTTCCGGGTTCAAGTCCCGGGTTCCAGACTTGGGGTGAAGTAGCTCAGCACGGGAGAGCGCTGCCCTTGCAAGGCAGAGGTTGAGGGTTCGAGTCCCTCCCACTCCACTCTTGGGCTATGGCCTGAGAACCAGAACGGGAATGAGATGTCGCAATATGGCTCGACTATGAGACCAAAGAGTCCAGCGAGCAGGGGGCTGCGCGACTTGATCACCCGACTGGTATAGATAGGCAGCCCCCTAATGAACATGTATAGGGAACGCCCACCCTTGCCCGGGCGGCGTTAGATGGACGGTGGGCCGATCAGTTGAGTTGGTGGGTTCTCGGACTGATCACCATGTAGGGCCGGATTGGCGACCAAAGCGGGCTGTAACCCCGTGGCCACTGGCCTTGTAGGTTCGACTCCTACGTCCTGCACTTCGTGATGGACGCTGGTTGGGACGCCGCTAGCGTGGGCTGTGACGGAATACTCTGTCCAGAACCGGAGCAACGTAACGGGTGGCGATGAGGACGCCGCGACCGGCAACGTGGCCGGTCAACTCGGGTCGGGGGTATTGTCAATGGTAGTTCTGGCCCCCGTGGAGGAAGCCAAATCCTCCCGGCCCTTACCATCGAAAATGCCACGGTAGCTCAGCTAGGTAGAGCGACGGGCCGTTAACCCGTGGGTCGGAGGTTCGATCCCTCCCTGTGGCGCTACCTTAGGAGGAACGATGCAAGACCCAAAGAAACCCAAAGTCAATTTCATTAGCATGAGCGGTGGACCGAACGGGTTCCCGCTGGTGCGTGGCCCACGTGGCCAAACCTACGAAGTCCTGCCCTACGATTTCCAAGGCGAAGTGAAGCAGCAAGAGGGGGTCATCCCCATGAGCGAGCGTAACTTCATGCCTCCCATAGACATACAGAGAGAGATGAACCAAGCCGACATGGCGCTGTACCGCATGACAGGTTCGCGGGTGAAACATGCCGAGCTGGACGAGCTAAACCGGAGGAGAAACCCGATGCCTGACCTGAGTGGTCTGAAAGAGTTCCCGCCAGCCGGGACTGGAGAGAAATTGCGATCGGCCATAGTTGGTGCGATCCCTGAAGAGTCGCGGCGCGGTTTCGCGGCATTCCCACGTGTTGCGTCCCAAGAGGGCCTTGGTGGCACGATCGGTGGCCTGATCGGTACGCTGGGCTCTGAGGCAAAGCGGAAGCTGTTCGGCTTCTTCAGTGCCATGCGCGAGGGTGCTGGTCTCGTGGGTGAGGGTGCTGCCGAGCTGGACGCCCTTAGTCAGGAACGAGCTGAGTTTTTTGGTGACACTGGGTCAGCCAAAACCGAGTTCGATCTGAGTACGTTCGAGGGAGTGGTCCCTCATATTCGTAGGCGACGGCAGTCGGAGGACGAGCTGCTGAGCCAGTAATCCTACCCGCCATAGGAGGACAGATGGGAGAGTTCATCGACGTTGTTACGCTTATTTGGTTGGTGGGCCTCACGGGACTATTTGTCACATACCTCAGGAAAGGACCAAGTGCTGGCATGCGTGGTCCTCAGGGGCCTGCTGGACCGGCCGGTCCACCGGGGCAGAAGGGTGATAAAGGCGACCGTGGAGACCAAGGCCCACGAGGCGACCAAGGTGAGCGTGGCCCGAAAGGAGATAAGGGCGATCGAGGCCATAGTGCCGATGCGCCCGGACAGTTAAAGAAAGACGAACCGCCACCGGGGCACCAGAAGGAACACCCGGGCAAAGGAAAGGATAAACCGTAATGGGTCATACACTTCTCGGGATACTGGGTGTGATCCTGCTTGCCTCCCCGTTCGTGATCTACTTCGTATTCCAGAAGAAGAAAGTTAATTAGCGCTCACCACTAATTAAGGTTCGAACCGGAAACTTTAATAGCAAGGGGGTGTGTCAAAACGACACACCCCTCATGCTTTACTGAAACTACGTGGACTAAGTTGTTGTTACGCAAGGTTTGGGACAGAATGACCGAGTGTTACCGGTCGCTCTGTGCGTTGTCGATCAGCTCTTCGAGGTCAACTATCAGGGCCTCCATACTCGCAAGCAACGGCTCCATTCTGGTAAAGCATAGATCTACGACCCTCCGCGCCGTCTGACCCGGGGGGATCGTACCTGTCGCCTGATCCACCACTTCCCTGACCTCCATGTACAGAGAATCGCGTTCCTGAAGGAATAGCTCCCGAAACGATGGCTGCTGACTCATAGACCTCTCCGTTCTGCTTGAGTTTGCCTCGCTCGTACTCGCCACCAACGCGCCGGTAGAACTCCAGCTTGGCCATCTCCAGATCGCCTAAGACGGAACTTAGTAAGTTGTAGCTTATATCACCACCTTTCCGACAGCGCAGATCCATGACCCTTGCCAAAAAGTACGCGAACTCCCCGTTTGTTGCGTGAGTCCCTAGGAAGTTGATAGTATCTTCGTGCCCTTGGTCCACGTAGTCCCTCATGGGCTTGGAAATGTAAGGCATCACACCTATCTCCTTGACACTGGGTGCACGAAAGGGGTACAAATCTAACCACAAAGACACCAAAAGTCAAGTGTGTCGAAGTGACACGGTAGTGTTGCGTTGGTGCAACGTGTCAGATTGACACATTGACAATCCGGCGAATCCTGCTAAATTTGTGGTCCGAAGATTTCGGGGGTCTCTGACACCGTTACCTGTAAGCTAACCTCCATAGCTTACAAACAACGGGATGAACCGTGTCGGCCATTTCACAAATCCTTGCTCTGCCAACGGGGTGCAACAAGGTCCGTCATTCAATCGACGCGGTGCTGGACGGGTTGCCATGGCCCGGAGGACCACATGAGGGGCAAATCGCTGTAGTGTGCAATCGAAGAATGGACGGGGGTTCTCTGTTGCTTTGGCCGTCTTTACTAAATGACGGAAGATCCCCGTGTGCTTAGAAGCTGTCAGGGGTTGACAACCAGCGACGAATGTATTAGATTTGTTGATGTTCCGTGGTCTGAGAGAGGATCATACCAGCAAGGAGGAACCAAATGCTCTCACTCAACAAGGTGGTCTTGTGCGGTCACGCAGGCGATGACCCCGAGGTCAGGCACACGGCGAATGGCGCAAAGATCGTCAACGTCCGAATCGCAACCACCCGCTACTACCAAGGCGAAACCTATACCGACTGGCATACTGTCACGGCATGGGGCGACAAGCATGCCGAGTACGCCTCGAACTTCATCCGCAAGGGATCACATCTCTATGTCGAGGGCCGTCTCAATACACGCTCTTGGGAAGACAACGACGGCAAGAAGCAGTACCGCACAGAGGTTGTAGCGTGGACCCTCCAGCTTGTCGGCAAGAAACCTGAATCCACACAGTACAACGGTGGCGACCAGTCACAGTATAGCGAACACGCCGCCAAGGACGACGAGGATATTCTGACCGAGATGCTGGGATTCGACCCGTCAAGCCTTGAAGAGGATGACGACCTTCCCTTCTGATTACAGCGAGAGTGTGGGGAGACGAGTCTCCCCATATCGTCTGTACATGGTTTGGGATGAGATCTACGAGGCTGATGGTGCCCATGACTTTCAACAGGTCGCTTTCCCGCTGTCCCAACACGAACTGTCGATCATGGATGCCACCGGCCTCGAAGGTCTTGGCGCTTACTTGGAGGAGACACGTAGACGATGGCTGACGACACGACCGTCAACACTGAAAAGACTGGTGGAACACGCTACTCGCAAGGTAAGCAAGGTGGCTGGTGGTTCATTCCCCTTCGCGGTCTGAACGAGGTAGCAAAGGTCTCGGTAGCTGGGGCCTTGAAATACGCACCACTCGACTGGGCCGAGGGCCAGTCGTTCTCCACGCTTCTGGACTGCATGTTCCGCCACGTATTGAAGGTCATGGAAGGCGGGCCAAAGGTCATTGATGAGGACACTGGCGCGTACCACCTAGCCTGTGCCGCTTGGAATATACTGTGCCTGTTGACATTCATCAACCAAGGTAGGACAGACCTCGATGACGTGACACCATGGTACGGCGTCTCTGCAAGTGACGCCAAAGTTGAGGGATGGTCCTACCTGAACTGCACACCACCATACTGGGCACGGATACCTGATGAACCGTCTAACGCGAGAACAGGCTGAGATCGTTGCGGCGATCGACACCGAGATCGCCAAACGCCGCTGGACCGATCCGTTACTGTACAGGTACAGACCACACCGCATGCAGCGACTTATGCATGAATCAAAGTCGCAGCTCTCGGTTTTGTTCTCTGCCAACCGTATTGGAAAGAGCCTCGCCGGTCTCGCTGAGATTATCTGGCGTGGTAAAGGTGTACACCCATACAAGAAAGTGAAGAAGCCGCCAGTCCACATGTGGATGGTGATTCCGTCGTTCCAGTTCTTTGACGAAACGTTCGTGCAGGGACTGTGGCGTGACTGGGCTCCGCGTGATGACAGCGTGATCATTAAGCGTGGACATATCGGCGCGTCACTCGTGATCCAGTTCGACACTGGATCGACCTGCACCATCATGTCGCAAGAAATGGACCTGCGGAAGTTTATGGGCGCGGCGATCGACTTCGTATGGTTTGACGAGAAGGTGGACGCACAGAAGTTCGAAGAGTCGATGGTCCGCATTATCTCCTGTAAGGGAGAAGCATGGTACACGGCGACTCTGGTCGAAGGGATTGGTTGGGAATATGAGGACCTGTACCTGCCCGGGATCAGTGGTGAGGACCCTGACATTGTAGCCTACACGGCCGCACTCTGTACGCGTGACCCAATGGCAGAGCTGGAGATTGGAAGGCCGCTATTGCCACCCGATCACCCGATGGGCAACAGGCAGTCGATCTTACAGATGGCACGCCGCATCCCAGATCCGTATATGCGCGACGTGCGTATCTTCGGTGAGATCAAGGGGCGCACTGGACTGATCCTACCATACAACGGACACATTCACCTGATCCCACGCTTCTCGATACCGGATCACTGGCCGATCGCGGCTGGTGTTGACCCAGCCTTCAATGGGTTTGCCGTGACCTTTCAGGCGATCAATGAGCGCAACCAAGCGATCGTGTGGGAGGAACTGTTCAGTCGTAGAGAGAGCGCATCGACGAGGGCCAGCGCAATACGCCAGAAGGTCTACCGTCTACACCGCCCACTGGACGAAGTAGTCACAGCTTATGTCGATACCGCCAATCCTCAGGAAGTGATCGAGCTGAACGAGCGCTTCGATGAGCTGGGTGTACCCATGGTCGCCACGTCCCTTGAGCTGGGAAAGAAGGCGGTCAAGCCGGGAATCGAGCGTGTACAGTACCTCATGCAACCGGATGACGAGCTAGAATACCCACACGAGATGGGACTACATCCACCCATCTATGGTGCACCAAGGTTGCTGATCTTCGATGACCTGCAATCGACGTGGGTGGACAACCGTGGACGATCGTGGAGAAACATGAGTCGCCACACATGGGAGATGCAGCGCTGGCAGTGGAAGGACCCCAAACCGGGACAGCTTGAAAAGGATGAGCCCGACGACTATCAGGCTGACGGAGCCCACATGCTCGATGCGGTACGCTATCTTAGTATGGCGCGTATGGGGTATGTCGAACAGAAACAGGAAGATGACCCCGATCGTTACACTGGCGTCATGGGCAGAATCATAAGACAACTAGGAGTTGGACGATGAATATAGCGGCTCTCACCATGCTCGCGGCACTGGTCATTGCCATGGGGATCTGGATCGTTGACTTGAGAAACAAGCTGGACAAAGCATGGGACGCAAACGTTCTTTTGAAAGTGGAACGTGAACGCAACATGAGGGACTGGTACAAAACAGAGGAGAGGCTCATCGAACAGGTCACGCAACTACGTGACGAGATCTCACTTCTCAATAAGGGCTACAAGGCGCTCGTCTATACGCACATCGAAGAGATGCGTGACAAGGACAAACTGATTCAACGACTGAATGACGATCTTGCTGGTCGTGGACCCGAACATCTGCCGACATGGCTTGACATGGGTGAGCCCAATGAGAGCTGGAACATGAACGACACAGAGTTCGATGAGTGGCTCTCCAGACAACCGAACAAGACTGTGGAGGAGATGGCCCGTATCATCTCTGAGAAGCTAGGTGGTACAGAGGGTTTCGAGGAATTCCCCACCTTCGAGGAACCAATCCTGCCGGAATGACAGTAAGGGGCTTGACAAAAAGCCCCTGACCTGTTATATTTGTAGTCAACTAGGGTAAGCCGTAGGGCTCTGGTGCTGTGGCACCGGGGCCTTTTTCTGCTTTCGAGAGGGAAACCAATGCCAAGTCATGTTTCGCAGCACGACATGGCCCGTGCAGATCGTACATTGCATGGTCATGTCCCGTACCCTACCGCAGACGCATCAGACGAAGACAAGGCGAGATGGACCCAGCACCGCTGGCATAGTCAGGACCCGCTCTATGAGCCGTTCTACCGCAAGTGGTCTGAGATCATAGCTTTCATACGTGGTCGTCACTGGGACATATGGAGCCAACACTCCATGCGCATGGTACCCGAGACCGACGTGCCACCTTGGCGCGAACGCATGACAGTGAACTATACGTTCGCTATCTGGAAGACGTTCATCGCCAAGCTGACGAAGAACCGTCCAGCGTGGGACGTACGACCGGCATCCGGTGACGCCGAGGACATCAATGCCGCTCTCCTTGGTCGCTCGATCCTCGAATGGCTGTGGACAGCGGAGATGAACCTGTCCGAGATGTGGCGTCGTGTGGTCGCATGGGTCGTCACGACAGGCAACTGCTGGGTCGAAACCTTCTGGGACGAGAACACTGGCGAAGTGGTCGAACTGACAACCTCGACCATGATAGCTGAGATCGACCCCAACGGGAACCCGACCGGCAACTTCCTTGAGGCGCCAGCCGCCATGAACCCTGAGACCGGGGAGCCGGTTGTTGATCCAGAGACTGGATTACCACTGGATGTAGAGCCGGTAACGGAAGACATGGGTCAGGTTGGTATCGCCGTGCACACGCCATTCAGCGTCAGGACAAACCCCGAAGCATTCTCCGACCCTGAGGCTGTGACGGACGTTATGATTGGCGTCCCTGTCACACGTGAATGGGTGGAGCGCACATACAACGCAGATATGGCGGCGAGTCTGAACTACGATTCAGGTGACGCTACGTCAATCGCTATCGAGCAGCTTGAGACGATAGCGACTGGCGGTCACGAGCGCAACGCTTTGTTCGAGACATCGACGCCAACAACTAGAGAATCCAAGGGCGAGACAACCCTGATTATCCGGCACTACCACAAACCGGATAGAGAATACCCCAACGGACGATTCTGGGTAGCAGCAGGCAACGGGCAGATGATAGAGCCCGAGACCTCCCTCCCTCTCGGTATATGGCCCCTAGTCCATGCTCAAGCCTATCCGAACCCGGGCCTGTTGCTATCCATGTCTCCTATCGAGCCGATCATCCCGCTCAACCGGCGCCTGAACGAACAGAACAGCAGGATCGCTGAGTACGAGAAGCTGATGATGAACGGTAAGTGGCTCGTGCCGAAGACCGCGAACATCCGCAAGGGCGCGATCACGACCGAGCCCGGAGAGGTAATCACGTACACGCCTCCATTCGAGCCGAAGCTGGCGACCATCAAGGCATTGCCCGCTGCGGTCTATAGCGAGCGAGAAGGTACGAAACAGGACATACAGTTCGTCTCAGGTATACACAAGATCAGCCTTGGTCAGCCACCTCCGGGCGTCACGGCCGGTCGTGCGTTCCTCGTCCTGCAAGAGGCAGACGACACGGACCTTGGGCCGATCCTGACTGCACTGTCGGAGTCTCTGAGCAAGCTTGGACATCTAGTGTTGTGGACAATCCGACAGAACTATACTGAGCCACGCACCGTTGCGATCGTAGGAAAGAATACCGGAGAGTTCCTCTACCGCGATTTTGTTGGCGAGGACTTGGACCCGGGTCGAAGTGGTTCACTCTCGATTCAGGTCAAGGTACAGGAAGGCTCCATGTTCCCGTGGCTCAAGGCTGCGGCACAGGAGATGGCTCTCCAGTTGCTCCAGACGCCAGTAGGTCAGATGTTACTACAGAGCCCGGACGGGCAACTCGACAGGAACAGACTTTCGGACATCCTTCAGGTTGGCGGTCTGGAGAGTCTGGTCGATACCACGGATCTCGATACGGCAGAGGCCGAACGTACGTACGACGATCTAGCTCAGCATGACGGCAGGTCTCCACTGCCATCTCCGCACGAATGGCAGAACCTCGCCGTACATGTCTCTACATTCGAGCGACACCTGAAGAGCAAGGCTTTCACCTCGCTGCCACCGCCTAACCAGCGATTGGTTCTGGCGTACTACAAACAGTTGACTATGGTACTGAGCCAACAGCAGCAGATGGCGATCCAATCACAACTCGACCAGTTGACGCGATCGACTGAGGCGGAGGAGTTCGGTCGCAAGATGGGTGAGATCCGTGCCATGGCGATCGCTGAGAGAGAGGACATCGACATGCCCGGGACCGAAGGTAGCTCGAAAGATCCGAAAGGTAGCAAGTAATGGTACAGTTCCGTAACGACGAGACCAAACTGGAACTCGATCGCAATATGGCTGGCGTCTTCGAGTTGGCGCAAGGCGAAGTGACTTGCACGACACTGAACACAGACTATACGTATCGGATACAGGACTACCGAACAGGATTTCTGGTCCTCATAGCTCAGGGCGCTGACGCGCGATACGACTTACTTGGTACGACAGGCTCCGATTCCAACTGGCTACCAGCCGACGTACCGACCAAAGTACGCGCGCCTATGCGACGGTACGGAGTCGAGGGACCGAAGACTGCGGGCCGTGACATGTGGAGCCCGGCTGGCTTGGAGGTCCACTTTCAGGCGCCGGATAACGGGACGAAGATCACAGTGATCGAAACACTGGGAGCACAGCCCGGTACGTTCTTGCCAACGGCAATCAACGGTCTCGTACTATGGTTAAGATCAAGTTCGATCGCACTTGCTGCAAACTCAAGTGTGAGTTCATGGGAGGACGAAAGCGGTGCCAATAACCATGCTATACAGGCTACGCCAGCAAATCAACCTACGCTAGTCTACGACTCGCAAGGTAGAAAGGCTGTACGCTTTGGTGCATCTAGCCATAAACTGGTCATCGATCCACTGGCATCAAGTATACTACCAATCTCTGTGTTTACCGTTGTGACGCCACGTAGTGAAGACGAACAACGAATGATTTTGGATAAAGGGCCAACAGGGGATGCGACAACAAGGTTCATAATGTATCGTGAAACCACAGATACATGGAACCTTGGACCCGGTTCTGCACCACCAACTGGTGGAACGGTTGTTAGCGGACAAACTGACATAGTATCAGGACTACATAAAATAGGAGCCGATGAGTGTATTCTCCGTGAAAATGGAACACAAATTGATACTGGCACAACAAACATCACAGCCGCGCTAGAGTCGTTACACATTGGTTGTGATCAAACATCAGCTAGGCAATTTAACGGGGACTTGCTTGAGATAGCTATGTACGATCACGAACTTACGGCTGCACAATTCGACCTTGTTGACGGATATTTGTCTAGGGTAAACAAAGTAGCCCTAGCGTAAAGAGGAGAGAGAATGGCTAAGTTTCGGAACGACCTGACCGCCGACGAGCTGGCACGCTCGATGGCCGGTGTGTTCGAGCTGGCACAGGGCGAGGTGACGTGTAGTTCGGCCGACACAAACTACACGTACACGATTCAGGACGCAAGGACACGATTCCTGATTCTGATCGCGCAGACCAACTCGGCACGGTACAATTTACTGGCGGCAACGTCGGCAACCTCGAACTACCTGCCGGCAGATACACCATGGAAAGTCTACGCGCCTATGGAGATCAACGATCCCGAAGGACCGGAAGGGCTGGGGCGCGAGATGTGGGACCCGGCTGGGCTCAACATCAATCTGCGATCCGAGACGGCTGGGACTAAGGTCACGGTTATCGAGGTCTTGTAATGCCGATTCTTGAGAGCGACCTGCGGTTTCTCTATACCGGGGCCGTGTCTCATGATGCGGCCCAAACCGATCCAGACGCATCTCTGGGTGGGTACAGGTCCAGCTCTGTCATAACATCTGCGGCCGATAACAACGTCTTCGATGACGTAAGCGGCGGCGAAGCGAGTGCTGGCGATACCGAATACAGGGCGATCGCTTTTCACAACAACCATGGCACGCTGGCGCTATCGTCAGGGAAAGTGTGGATCAGTGCCGACACCGGTAATGCGGAGGACGACGTTTCGTTCGGAGTCGAGACACCATCACCCAACGAGACCAGTGGCAGCATCCAGACGATCGCGGACGAGAGCACTGCACCCAGTGGAATCTCATGGAGTGACGCCACGTCAAAGGCGACCGGGCTGTCCTTCCCCGGGTCTGGAAGCGATGTTGCGGCAGGGGATTGGTTCGGTATTTGGCTGCGACGTATTATCTCTGCCGGGGCTGCGGCGTCGGCTGGAGAGTCGTGCACGCTTAGAATTGAAGGGGATTCGGAACCGTAATGTCAATCGTTGAGAATGACATCAGGCTCATGCGGCGCATGCTGGTCTTGCGTCAAGTGAACGACGACTTCGGTTTACAGAAGATCGAAAAGCACTTGCGTAATGTACGCAAACTGTCGTTCAACTTGCGATCGCCGGAATCTCAGAGCACATTCCTGAACCGCCTGCAACCAAACGAACGATGGCTGGCACAGCAGTTCGGCTTTGTTGAGCTGCCAGACTACCACGACACCGTGTTCCTCAACTCGCGCTGGGCAAACCCGGCCACGCTCTACGTCAGGCTCGTGGAGCCTGTCTCCGGGTTGCAGGAATACGGAGAGATCATGTACATGCCGCCCGAGATCGAACGTGTCTGGCATGAGATCGAACGAGCGACACACACGCTGTACTCGCAACTCTTCGCACCTAGGGTGCATTCTGCGATAGAAGGTGGACGCATGGAAGTAGAGCTGCCGAAGCAAGTGACTGGCAAGGTGCTGCGAGTAGCGATCAAACGCTACTTCAAATACCTGTGGCACAGGGTACGGAAGTTCTTTGCACGCACCATGAGAAGAATGGCGATATGGCGCCGGGATAGGAAAAGAACCTAATGACGGCAGTATCAGTTTCGTTTGACGGTACACGGCTCTCTGACGCTGAGACTGAATCCTCTGGCGGTGTGTGGGACGACTGGAGCGCGGCAACGTCACCAACCCAAGAAACTGACGTTGTTATCCAGAATACGTACTGCATGTCGAACAAGGTTAGCTCAACACAGGGTGGCGTAGAGTTCGAGGACGATGCTGGTGTAGACTACTCCACAACACCACGTGTGGTCATTGCCAAGATCAATGTGACCACATACGGCATCATGGGTGGTCAGCACGATTCACCTGCCGGGCTCAAGTACCAGATCGGTTCTGGTACACACGCGACCAACGTCATTGACTATCACGTTGCCGGTAATGACTACTATCCAGTGACTGGTGGCTGGTTGATTTTGTGCATCGACCCCAACGTACTGGCATGGCGTGATGTCGTGACAGGTACGCCGTCCCTGACTGGTATCGATTACTACGGACTTGCCGCAGACATGACGGCGAGTGCTAAGACCGATAACGTCATGCACGACGCACTCGATTGGATACCATCTGGTGGCGGCTTGACGCTCTCTGGTGGCAGCGACACTGACCCGGACGGGACCTTTCAGGACTTCATCGACTACGACGAAGGGAACTACCTCAACCGGTATGGCATTGTCTTCACGGCGGCTCAGGCTTTGCTTGTCAGGGGTACGCTGACGATTGGAGACGCCAGCGAAACTGACTTCACTGACGAGAACAGGGTGCTGTTCTTCCCGAAGGACTACATGCTCGTAGACGAGGGTTTCTTCGGTCTGAAGTGTGACCTTCAGGCCAGTGGTACAGCCATCACCATCAATTCAACCGTGATGCAGGGGAACCATCAGGACGACTTCGTTGCCTTCTTCGATACCGAGTACGAAGTGGACGGCACCAACGAAGAACTGGATCTGACGGCCCATGATTTCGTGACCGGTGACTACGTACAGTACAGGAAGCAAGGTGGCTCCGAGGCGATTGGACTCACCGACAACAGTTACTATTGGGTGGAGGTCATTACAGCCAACTCGATCTGTCTGCACACGTCGCGGGCGAACGCCTTTGCCGCAGCGACACCTGTTGGCCTGACGGCATCGACTACTGGCAACGGCGAGGAGCATCTGATCCAGCGTTACCCGGACCTGAGGCCGGATCTCACAATCTCGGGTGCGACTGGATATGCAGTATTCGACGGGTGCACGTTCATCAGGTTCAGGAATATCAAGACCACTAGCACCTGCACGATCAAGGACTCCAAGATGGTCTATCCAGACTACTTGGACCTGACGACCAGTGGTGGATTCTTACTGCGCAATTTATTCCAATTCCCAGCGACCGTGCGCGGAGAGTCGTTCATCGTATGCGATGATCTCGGAGATATTGATTCGTGTGCGTTTGTCTCCGGTGGAGAAGGACATGCCATTGAGATAGACACGGCTACGGCCGGCGTGGCATTTTACGCCACCACGTTCGACTTGTACTTTGATGGTGACGAGGACAACACGGGCGGTATTTCGTTCAATCCGTCCACTGACATAGACGATACAAACGATGAGATCGACTACACGTCGCATCCACTTAATACTGGTGATCCCATCTACTACAGTGACGAAGGCGGAACACCAGTTAGCGGGTTGACGGATGGCAGTCTATACTACGCACGATACGTAACTGCCAGCTCATTCAGCTTGCATCCGACGCTATATGCCGCCACTAATGGTGTCAACAAAATTGCGATCAGTACCGGATCGAACGAGACGCACAAGTTCTACAGTGCGAACGCCGCGATTCACAACAGCTCTGGTGGGCACGTGACAATCAACGTGCAGGACGCTGGTGACTCGCCATCGGTTCGCAACAGCAACGGGTCAACGACGACTGTCAACAACACGGTGACACTCTCGGTAACCAACGTGCGCGGCGGTAGTCAGGTCTCGATCCGCAAGGCATCGGATAACAGCGAGATCATGAACAAGGAGGCCGTCCCGACGAGCCGGTTCTGGAGTGAGAAATTTGAGGACACAGGATACGACGAAACGTGGAGCGGGTCCGAAGTTGTCGGTGGCAGTTCGACGTTTGATGAGGACTACGCTGTCTCCAGCGTGACCGGTGCACCGAGCGACTGGGAAGACGAATGTCTACAAGTCGTGACCGCATCGACTGAGAACGCCTACATCGAAAACACGTTCGGTTCCGACAAGGGTGGACCGAACTACTTCAGATGTGAGGTAATCGTGGATTCGGAATCGTTGGGTACGAGCACCGGAGTAACGTTTGCTCGCGGCGCTACCAGCACACCGAACACGATGTGGGAGTTGTCGATCTACCAGAATGCCAGCGACGATCTCGTGATCCGTGCCAACATCCGGCATGACGGTAGCGATAACTTCTATGAGTCCGATCCGATCAGTCTTGATACACGATACATCGTTGAAGTGTACTGGGACGAGATAGCGGACGAATGGGCATGGCGCATTGGAGACGAAGACTGGACGATCACAACGCTGTACAGCGGATCGCTGACTAGCACGGCGGCGACATGGGTACTTCGCACGGTCAGGATGGGAACGACGGCAGCGGGTGGCGTAGTGACCTACTACCTCGACTGCTTCGAGATAGACGACACAGATTGGGTGAAGTCCTCTGACGGGCTCACCAGCGTGTCGAAGACAGACTACAACTATACAGGCGAAACGGCAGTATACGTCTACGTAAGACGTTCAAGCCGTACTCCGAAATACAAGACGTGGACAGGCGGCGGTAACATCGTCAGTACCGGCCTGAGCGTGCAAGCGGCCCAAGTCCGGGACGACGTTGCAGCACCGTAACCTAACAGGAGATACTTACTATGGCGATCCAAGATGATTTTGTAATCAACTACCCCAACAAGGTGTTCTACTACAACGGTGGGTTCACCAATGGAATCCCGGATTCCACATACACCGCGAACCAGTTGTACTCGTGGCTCATGAACGTGTACGACGAACCCGTTCAGATGGACAACCTTGAGCCAATGGAGGGGAAGACGGACGTGAACTACGAGATCATCAATCGCTGGTTCACCGATCCGACTAGCATGAAGTCACTCACAGGCGGCGCCATGAAGACCAACGGCTGGACGTTCAATGCGACGGCTGACCGCGATGGTCACTATGGAATCACCGAACTGGACTACAGCGACGACGGTTCACCAACAGAAGGGAACGACGGCTATACTGATCTTGGTACAGTACTGACCGGTGGTGGGTCCGGTGCGACTGGTATTCTCCTGTGGGCCGACACGACGAACAGCAAACTGTACGTCCGTAACACCAATGGCACTCAGTTCCAAAACGCGGAGGCTGTGACCGGCACCGGCTGGAACATCGACACGAATGCGACAAGCGGCTTCGAGTCCGGTGAGCACCTGTGGGCGAACGTATACACGATCGGCTCGATCGAGCCCGATACGGACATCTACATCTATCAGGGCAAGCCCGGCGACACATACGATCCGACACCGAACAAGCTGACGAGTTGGTGGGCTGACGGCCATATCGACGTGCTCGTGAAGGTCATGGAGCATAACAACTACTTCGACAGTGGTTATGCTACAGTCTATGCTCGACAGTTCAGCGCGACATATAGCCATTTCGAGGCCAACCTATCTGGTGGTGGTCGTAACCCTGCACCACTTTCGGCTGGCGAGGACCTCAACTCGCAGACCGGTTACCGCACGATCAGTACCGGTGCATGGAGTGGCCCATTCACGGACGGTGAGATCATCACTGGCGGAACGTCCGGTGCCAAGGGTATCTACATGGGTGGAACTGTCGATACATCCATCCAGTACGGTCTCGTCGGCAAAGACCTGACAGACTTCCAGAGCGGCGAAGTGATCACGGGAGAAGACTCGACAGAGACCGCAACGTCTTCGAGTGGTCCATCCAACTATGGACCAGCTCTCCTGTCCGACGTGACGATCTCATTCGGGGCCACGACCGAAGACATCAACAACGGTAATGGTTCACGGAAATATTCCGTCCGCATCGATCCGTCCGACAACCCAATCGAAGAAGTCTATGAGCGCTTGCAATATGTGACCCGGCGCGGTTCGACCGACCAGTTTGGTACCGGCGCGTCGTACGACGAGAACGGTGAAGCGTACTACGGCAATCAGGTTCGACTCTATGTCACCGAGACCGTCGCGTGGACAGAGGGTGACTTGTTGACCGGTGGTTCGTCCGGTGCGACTGGCGTGATCGTGGCCTACCACGACGACGGTGGCACGGGCCAGCTGATCCTCTGTCAGGTACGCGGGACGTTCTCGACCGAGACTGTGACCGACGAAGGCTCTGGTACCGGTACTGTCACTACGGTGGAAAGTATCGCACCGGTACCTGCTGCTCCATTCGGTACATTCGCTGGCGGTAAGTTCTTCGGAGCCCCCGGCGTTTGCCTAACCACGGCGAACCTAGCAGCTGGTGACGAACAGGCTTACCAGCTCGTTGACGACCTTGGCGTGACACAACAGCCGCCTAACACCGTGTCCGTGTCCGTCACGGGTACGAAGACTGGCGATCGTGTTGCCGTGTTCCGTCTACAAGGTGATGGCCTGCCGATCGACAAGGCTGAGTACGGCGCTACCGTGCAATCGCCCGGAGCAACAACTATTGTGGCCGATTCTTCGATCACTGGCGATACACCGACCGCTGGTTATGTGCGTGTCATCGATGACGACAACTCAAACAAGCGCGAGGCGCGACTCCGCTACACGAGCTATACGAGCGCGACGTTTACACTGGCTACCTCGGTGACTGGATCGGCAACTTCTGGATCTTCAGGTGATACTCTGATAGATACCGGTGCGGACTTTGGTGGTGCGGATGACGTGCGTGTGGGCGATGTGATCCGCGACACGACTGGTGGCGGCTGGGGGTACGTTGTATCAATCGACTCCACGCAGCAACTTACGACTCAGGCTGCTGATGGCGAGACGCTTTCTTGGGCGCCCAGTGATGGCTATGACACCAACGTTCTGCCATTCACTACTACGACTTCGGACGACATCTATGTGCCGTTCATTGATGCTGTACGTATCGCTGACGGAGACGAGACGAACCAGCTGGTGTGGAGTGCGACGATCTACATCTCGGTGCGCTTGAGACAGAAGGGTATCAAACCGTTCATTCAGGACACGACCATACCGAGTGGCGGGCGAAGCGTAGCCGCCATTCGTACAACCGACGAGGTGGTTACCTAATGGCCAACTCTTGGCGCGATGGGGGCATCCATATCGTGGTGCTCCCCATCCATCCAAACGACAGCAAGGAGTTCCACCTGTATGACAAGGCCGCACTCCTCGAACAGATCACGCAGACCCAGATTAATATCGAGATCTTTGAAGGGGAGATCGGTAAGCTACGGGATCGTATTGTGATGCTGCAAGGTCAGGTAGAGGAGTGTGACGAACGTGATCGTGCGATTGCTGCCTACGAGAAGGAGGTCAAGCAGGCAAGGAAGAAACACGGTGACGCTGTGGTGGACGAGGCTTTGAAGCAGCAGAAAGAGGCGCTGAGGAATGGCAACGCTAGAGTTTCATCCGGGCGATCTATCGGCTCCGTTCGTACTGGTTAAGTCGCCCGCCACGGAGGTCACGATACAGGAGATCTATGACGGTGCACAGGACTGGCTTGACGAACCCGTGAACATGTCCATAGATCACTTCGTGGAAGCTGCCGGTAAGGATCTTTTGGACGCCGGTCCACCGGAGAAGCGAGTGGGTGTTACGTTGCGTCTCCTGCACGATTGGCGAATCAAGTTCGAGGACCGAGCCGGCCCGACAGTGGAGATATGCAGGATCTCTGGTGGCAACCTCGTGACGACCAACAGTTTCGGGAACAACCCGATCTATGCGTCCGACTATGTGTTCGCAACCTATGAAGCGGCCACGTCTCCAACGATCGTCGGGGTGGGAACACCGACCGAGATCGCGGACGCAGTATTGGGTGAGACAATGACAGAGCTGACTGGTGACCCGGGAGCCACGCCTACGTTCAGGCAGATCTTCACTTTGATCTTCATGACGCTGCGGAACAAGAGTACGCAGGATGGTAGTTGGCTCAAGATCTTCAACAATGCCGGGACGGCGATTATCAAGTCTGCTGTCAGTGACATTGCCGGCGTCTTCACAAGGGACAAGATGCAGGATGGTCCATAAGTGGCGATCGACACCGCAAACAAACGTGCTTCGACGTACCAGCACATACTGGTGCAGCCGTTACCGTTTCCAGATGGTTCGGTCGATACAGGGGACAAGCAACATGTCATGGGTCTGTATCGCACGACCCTGACAGTACTGGTTGGAAAGTCACTCCAAATGTTGTGGGACCTTGGTGGTCTTGCCAACAGAAGCTTGAACATGCTTTGGGACATGGGTGGTGTTACCGGCCGCAGTCTGACGGTCGTTTATGATATGGGTGGCGTTGCGGGCAGAAGTCTGCAAATGGTATGGGACATTGGGGTTGGGGCAGCTAAGAAGTTCAAGAGGTTGTACTTCTGGTGGCTGGGGCCTCATCAGGGTACCTAATATGATAACATTTCCTGATCACGTCGCAATGCTTGTCGGGGTGCTGGCGATCGTCGCGTTCCTGTTCAAGGGCATAGCTGTGATTATCCAAATTGGTCGCTCGTGGGAAGCGATCCAGCAACAGGTAAGCAACCACATACCGACAGCATTAAACGACATCAAGCTGCGTCTCGATTCTCTCGACTGCAAGTTGAGAAAGCACGAACGACGCGAAGAGAGATACCTGAAGATCATAGCGCACTACATGCGCGATGACGATTCGCTCATTAACGAGTTGATCGAGGACGACAATGGCCGAGGGTCCAACAAGAGTTCCTAGTGTACCGGCAGTTGTAGGTGTACCCAACGAGTTGCTCGACTGGCTGCATCTATTACGCGTACGCATGGACGAGACCGTTGGCGCTGGTGGAGAACCCGGAGAGGGACTCGATACCGAGTTCACCGACCTGACGGATCTCGATTACTTGCGGTACAGCGAGAGCGCCCTTGCGTGGGTGAACGTCACGATTGATGATATTGCCACGCATCACGGTGTCGCCAACAATACGATCCCGAAATTTAGCACAGGCAACGGGTTCGTTGATTCTCTGATAACTGATAACGGTGTAACGGTCAGTGTGAACGCTGGGCTGTATGTCGAAGGCACGCTCAATCTGAATACCGCTGATATGTACATTGACACAGGCTACTCTATTCGTGATGAGAGCAACCTGTACCATGCGTTCATGCCTAGGGCAGCAGCAGACCAACTCCTCGTTCGTAGTCCCGGGAATGTCGTGATCCAGATCGACGCCGACAATAACGCGACAACCAACTTCTTCGAGATTCGCCACGACGCCAGTACATACAGTGGCGGGACGTCACTCTTCAAGATCTCTGAAGATGAAACTGTGGTTATAGGTACCCTGCACATTAATCCAGCGGACACACCAGCACTAGCAGATGGTGGTGTCAAAGAATCACTGCTCAGGTGGCGTGGTTACTACGACTCAGATCCCACTGGTAGTATCATTACCAGCACGAGGGATATCACGGCTAGAATTGAGATGGACTATGCCGCTGCCGCTGGCGAGTACAGGCTTGCGTTCATCAACGATTCAAGTGAGGAGTTCTTCACCCTTGAGGGTGACACGAAGCGTGTAGGTATTAACACGTCAACGCCAGATGTCGAACTGGACATCCTTGGAGACATGCAACTGGTTGATACCGGAGCCAGTAGCTCAACCTCAGGTCCAATTATATCACTATACGAAGACGATGGTGCCGCCATCGGTATCGACCACAGGATGGGTGCACTATGTTTCGGTGCAGCGTACGATGCCAGTGGCAACCGCTCATGTGGTGCTATGGTAGCTGCTGCCGCCGATGAGGCTTGGAGCAGCACAGTTAGAGCAACAAGACTTGAGTTCTGGGTTACAGAAGAGGAACCGACGTACACAACCCCATATCTTGCGTGGTATATTGACGAAAGCGGTAATTTGCTCTCCGCTACAGACGAGACTCCCGCTGGTTGGACTTCTGGCAGGATCACCATGAAAAACAATCGTGCTATATTCGCACGTAATTTTAATGACACTGGCAGTTACCCGTTGATTTACTTGTCATCTAGTAATCATATAATATTAGGTGCACCACCAACTAGCTGTGACATTCAGTTGATACTCAATAACACAACGCCCGGGAAAGTATATATACCATATGGCAACTTTCAGGTACTTGCTAGTGGAACATACTCACTAACCGGACCATATACCGTTCGTATCGCTGACAAGTCAACCAACAATGGTCTGGTCGTTGAGAAAGACACTGGGTACATAGAGATTGTCGCCGCCATCAACGCTGATACAACTGGCGAATGGTGCGGGATTGGTGGTATGGTACACAGCACGGGTGCTGGCATGCCATACTTCTACCTATGGGCTCCCGGTGGCAACTATGGTACGCCAGCGGCCACGCAGGCAAGCAAAGTACTTGGTGAGATTCAGGCTGGTGGATGGGCTGCGACTGTCGGATATGCTGCGATCGGTGCAAAGATTCAGTTCATTAATCCCATAGCCAGTGTCTGGGCAAACGGAGACACTCCGGGTGCCATCGTATTCTATGCCACAGAAGATGGCAGCGGTACTCCTACTGAAGTACTGCGGTTGGGTGACGGTGCTAAGATTGGCATGTATGGAGTCACACCAGTCTCCCGCGCCTCTGCATTAACATCAGCCGACGCTAGTACAGTAGACACGACCTATGGCAGTGAAGAGGCTGCTGTCATAGCTAACAACCGTACCCGTATTGGCGAGATCGAGACAGCACTCCAAAACATCGGAATCATCAACTAGGGCTTGACAAAGCATACAACCTTTGCTATATTAGGGACCAGACATGGCTACGAGAAGAATTGCACGGTTCATGACGCACTACGACGAGAACGACGAGCTAGCGTCGATCGAACCTGTCGGCCTGATTACGACTACTGAAGGATACATAGTCAGGGAGACATACTTCCAGATGAAGGATGATCTGCCCCCGGGCCTGATTGTAGCGCTCGATCAGATCCTTCAGCAAATCGAGAGCCACATTGACGACGAGTTCCCACTGTAGGAGGATTTGTGAAGAAGCTTACGATTGACGGCAATGACCTGTGGCGTCTGAATACGGCGCACAACATCTTGACCGGACAGTTGCAGGGCATAGAGCCGATCAGGCTTGGCGGGAAGGTTGCATTGTGGGCCGTCCGTAACAAGAGTATCGTCAAGCTGTACTTCAGTGACCTCGAAGCGGCACGGAACGCGTTGATCGAGCAGCACTTCCTACCTGACGAGAACGGAAAAAAGCAGTACGACGACGACGGTCGCTTGATCGTTAGGGATCAGGAAGTGTTCGACCGTGAGATCGAGGAGATGTTTGCACAGACCTATACATTTGAGCTGCATCCTGCGACCGAGGAAATGATCGACTCGATAGAGCCACACGCACTGCTGGCCATAGCACTGGACATACTGATCGACATTGGTACCCTATAGCCCTTGACAAATTGCTCAAGTTGTGTTATATTGTAGGCTAGTCTGTAAGATGGCTTGCTGCCAGTCTGGCAGACCACACAACTAGAGCCCGTCCGAAGAGGACCATCAGAGGCGCTCCGCACGAAGCGGGGCGCCTTGCTTTGTTTCAGGCAACCACAGGAAAGGACCTGCAAAATGTCTGGTGAAGGGCAAGTGGCTAGTGGCCGAGTCACAGAAGACGAGCTGTTGGGCGCAGCCGTCGCAGCGGCCACCGACCAACACTTCGACAAACTGTCGGAGGCAGACGCTGAGACTGACGAGACCCCGGAGGTAACCGACACGGACCCCGAGGGCAACGAGGAGGTCGAAGGCGAAGGGGAGGTCGAGGGCGATGAGGCCGAGGGGACCAAGGACCTTGACGAAGACGACGAGGCAACCGAGGACTCCGATGAGGAAGAGGAAGAGGAAGACGAAGACCTCACGCCAAGGCAAGGAGATGGACGCTTTGAGAAGCGATTCTCGAAAGTAGACCCCAACTCACTGCCCGAAGAGCTGAAGCCCATATACCGATCCATGCAGTCTGACTACACCCAGAAGACGATGGAAGCGGCGAAGTTGAGGGCAGAGGCTCAGGAAGTCCTGAACGCCGTGAAGGAGTTCGAGGATACGCTGAACACGCCTCAGGGACTAACGGACCTGATCATTCAAGCGTGGCAGTCGGACCCGGATACTTTCACGAAGGCGATCGAGCGGATCGACCAGCTATCGACAGAGCCACGCGAACGCGAGATTTGGGAGCGCGAGCAACAGCTCAGACAGCAGGAGATCAGACTCAAGCAGCAACAGCGTCAGATCGTCGCCGGTAGCGAGCAGGAAGTCCTCATGCAAACCATCTCGAAGATCCGACAGATGGAGGAGGACACAGGGCTTCCGTATGACATGATCGAGGAGTATGTGACAGCCAAGCTAGTCACTCTGCGCGGTGCGAAGGGTGGACTACCTGCAACCTCTGCTGACATCGACCGTGTTCTCGATGAGTTTCGCACGTCGCTAGGGCCTCGTGTCGTGAGACAGAAGCCCAAGGCGAAAGCGAAAAAGAAAGCAAAGGCCCCAACGGTGTCAGGGCAGAAGAAGACGCCCAGTACACCACCGGCAGGAAAGAAGCCGGAAGAGCTGCCCACCAATGCAGACGACATGTTCGAGCATGTGTTCGAGAAAGCAGTCACTGAGGCGGGTATGTTCAAGTAGGGGTCAGAGCTAACCCCTATCGCCATCAGGAGACACAACAATGGCAACATCACGTGATGCAACCCTGACGGTCATCGACGGGATCTTGAAGGATACACATCTCCTTCAGCAGATCCAGAATGCCGTCAACAAGAGCACCGTGTTGCTGAGCCGTCTTGGTGTTTCCCGAAGCATGAGCGGTCGTAAGGGTCTCTTCTCGGTGCAGGTTGGTACCCATCAGGGTGTCGGCGCCCGAGCTGAGAACGCAACCCTGCCCGTCTCCGGTTTCGGTGAGTACATCCAGCCGGAAGTCACGGTGAAATACCTCTACGGTGTGTTCAACATCACCGGTCCTACTATCGCCGCAACGCGAGATAACAAAGGCGCCTTCGCGGATGCTCTCAAGCGTGCGATCATGGATACCCGCGAGGGCTTGAAGCTGGACGTTCAGCGACAGGTCTGGGGCGACGGTTCCGCGATCATCGGGTTGACGAATGGTACGGGTGCCGGTGGCGCCACTATCCAGATCGACAGCCCGTACGGTTTGGCGCGTTATGATAACGGGCATCCCGTCAAGTTCATCAAACGGAATGCGATCGTTGACACGCTCGATACCACGAACAGTGATGCCGTGCTGGACGACGACATTACGGTCACGGCTGTCGCACACGCCGCAACCTATACCTCGATCACACAGGCTGGCACTTGGAGTGGCACGATCGCTGACGGCGACAAGGTTGTCCGTTACGACGTGACCCCGGGGCTGGAGATCGAGCTGCGCGGATTGTCCGCGATCGTTGATACGACTGGTCACGAGAGTGGTGGTAAGTACCTTGGCATCGTCCGGGCATCCTACCCAGAGTGGCAGGGCAACGTCGTGGATAACTCTACTGCCGACATCACCGAGGCACGGCTTCGCGCCATGCTCGACTTGGTGGAGACAGAGGGTGACTCGCGTCCTGACCTGATCATCACCAACTACAACCAGCGTGCCAAGTACGAGGCGCTGTTGACTCCATCGAAGCGGTTTGTCAGCCCGATGCAGCTTGAGGGTGGCTTCACAGCCCTTGAGTTCGATGGTCTGCCAATCGTTGTCGATAAGGACGCGCCGCCCGAGCACTGGTGGTTCGTTGACACGTCTACAATCCAGTGGTTCCAGATGTCCGACTTCATGTGGATGGACAAGGATGGTAGTGTGCTCGACCGCGTGCAGGGCAAGGACGCGTATCAGGCCGTCCTGTTCAAGTACGCCGATCTCGGTTGTACCGATCCGGCGAACAACGCTGTCCTCTACGGCTGCGGTATCTAATCGCGGCTTAGGCCCCAACGGAGCGGGGTGACATACTCTGAGAGTTCGAGCCGGGAGATCGTTAGGCTCCGCTAGAGATTTCCCGGCCAACTCTATAACTCAAGGAGCACATCATGGCTGGAACAGCCCGCACAGGCCGGAAAGAACACAGAACCGGCTCAGAAGTAGCTGCATTACGCGAAGAGTTCAACAAGGTGATTGCCGATCTGGAATCCATTCGCGTCGGCGCCATTGGCGGCGACGGTGGCCTACTCTCCGCACCCGGTCTTACGATCGGAACCTCATCGAAGGCAGAAGTCAAGAACGTGGCTGCGGCGATGCAGCTCCGTGGTTCAGGTTCGATTGCCATTGGAGCGGCAGAGACCGCTTTCACGGCCACGACACATGACATCGCTGACCCAGACACCGATCCTCGTGAAGCCTACTACGTCCTGAGCGTACAAGCTGACGGATCAACTATCACCATCACCAAGGGTGCGGATGCAGTGGAGGACGCTGCGGTCAAACCAGCGGCACCGGCCGGCGAGGTGATTTTGGGTTGGGTGAAGATCCAACACGACGGTTCTGCGATCTTTGACGCGACCACCGACGACTTGGACTCAGCGCACCTGACCGTCACATACGAAGATGCGCCGCTGATGGCGGCTTCTGCACTACTTGCTGGAACGGTCAACGCATAACGTTGCTTGGGGGCGCGTGTGTTGCGTGCCCCCGCAACAGTTTTAGGAGGCGAAGATGCCTCTGAAAAAGGGCAGTTCTCAAAAGACAATATCCAGCAACATCTCCGAACTGCGCCACGCCGGATATCCACAAGATCAGGCCGTGGCTATTGCTATGGATAAGGCTGGCAAGTCTCGCAAGAAGAAGAAACGCAAGAAGCGCAGTACACACAAACTGCGGAAGGCGATCTACGGGTGAAACGATTCAGCGCGAACGACCTAAAGGAGATACGCGAGGAGGCATACGAGCGTCAGCGAGAGCGGGCACCAGCGTCCAAGCGTACCGCGCCCAAGATCGGAGTGCCTACACTTCCAGAGAGTAACAAGATGCCACCGCCTGAGTTTCAGGCAAAACTGGACGAGTTCAACCGTTCCACTGGAGAGCGGCTGTTCTTGTACTACAATCGCAGGGCCATCCCACAGGTCTCCAATCTGGTCAATATCGAAGGCGTGCGAACCGTCAGGGAATGGGAACCACGCTGGGAGATCTGGCGACCACTCAATGAGCGCATGCCACGTAGTGTGTTCGATCGCGTCCATCCCGTTATCATAGCGGGGCATGGTCCAGCGGTCAAGATCTGGACATGCCTTGGGGAACCTATCAGTCATATACGACTAGTCATGAATAACAGGGAGAGAGTCTTTGCGATTGGCAAATTCAGGGAGCCAGACGACCGTGACATACGCATGTTGCGACTTGGTGACCTGTATCGAGCAGATCCAGAACGGGTCATCAAAGAACTGGTCGATGATCCGAACGAAAAACTGACAGCGGATGCTGAGCGGGAACTGGACGACCTGATTCGCGGGATCACTGATTACATGTACAGCCTGCCGAATCCGATCGTATCCATGAATCCCGAGACCAACGTTGGCGGCAAGGCCGACTGGCGCTCCGCAAAAGGCATGAGGAGGTAGTGTGGGTTTCTATCGAATGGGTGAGGATCAACGTCCGACGCCCGCAGACGTCAAAACGTACGAGGGATACAAAGAGGACACTCCACCCAAGAGTAACGTGAAGTCGATGAGCGATCTACTTGTTCAGCGAGGCGAAGAGGAGACGACATACCCTTGCGGGTTCTGTCAACGTCGATTCTCTGGTGAACATGCATTGAAGATCCATATCGGCAAGCAGCATCCAAGCGAGAAGGCGCGACAGGAGTATATGCGATCAGCTCGCGCAAAGGCAGAGGCCAACGAAGAGAGGGCTGCTGCGACAGCAGGACGCCAAGCTACCCAAGAGGAGTAAACGATGGCAACAGCGGGCGATGTTATAGCGTCTGCACGAGACAGCAATCCCGAGTTCCATGAGAGGGCAATCCCTGATAAGGTTGCCCTCCGGGCACTACACCGGCTTGAGCGCAATCTTGTCAAGGCCGGTATGGAAGCCAACGCAGACATCTTCATGGTCAACAACATTGGGTCTGAGATCAGTGTTGGTAACAACGCTGCGAAGAAAGCTGGCTTCTCTCTACCTAATGCACTGAAGTATGGCGACATGTACATCAATTACACTGGAAGCGATCCCGTACGGAGAGAGCTGACTGTACTCGATGATGCCAATCGCCAGTTTGGTTTCTCTCATCCTGCCGCCGTGATCGAAGGTAAGGTCATTACCGGTACGTATACACCAACACTGTTCCCAATCGACCCACAGGGCGACGGCTGGGACGACGAAGACACGCGACTGTTCTGGGACGGTGCCAGCTCGATTGAGGTCCACTACATCGCTGACGTCACAGAGTACACGGCCTTGACGGATGATATACAAAGTCATCCCGGGATCTTTGATGCGCTGGTTGAGGCAGTCACGGCATGGATGGGTAAGCGATTGCTTGGCAAGGCGATTGATCCGATGACATACTCGACGCTCAAGCAAGATGCCGCAGACGCACGCAACGCATGGGTCGAGGAGGTCACTAACACGGCAGAATACGGTGCCAGTTACGTTAGGATGGTCTACTAATGCCGACAACCAAGACGGTAGAAGACGTATACGATGCGGCTGTCGCACGGAACAAATTGAACGACGGCCTACAACTCGTTGGTACCGCTGAAGTTATAGCGCTTGTTAGTCGCGTGCAACAGGAGAAGTTCCTCAAGGCATCGCAGATCAATCCAGAGTTTTTTGGTACCAACATCGAAGTGACGCTTGACGGGTCGAAGAAAGCTGACCTGAGTACACTGAGTCCTGCGATCGCTTATCTTGACTTGGTGGTCATTGCGAATAAGGGAACGTCTGGGTATACAAACGGTGACGAGGTGAACGTTGTTGCGGTGCGAGACTTCGATGCAGAACTTGCGCCACGTATGTTCAAGCAGCGA
>Ga0209536_100000418_pt1 | contig 68449 bp, 66 predicted proteins | sample DeeMarSeWOR28_12_FD_187461 | JGI IMG/M metagenome (GOLD analysis project Ga0209536, IMG submission 187461) | Marine sediment microbial communities from White Oak River estuary, North Carolina - WOR-2-8_12 (SPAdes) (version 2) | ecosystem: Environmental > Aquatic > Marine > Intertidal zone >...
TCGTTCGAATCGGCACCGGTGTCCGCCATGTCCACCGGCGATCGCTCGCGCGATCGCTGGATGTCGATAAACCGGTGGTACAGGATCTTCAGGAGCCATGCACGCTGGAACTCGACCTTTTCAAGTTCATCGATGTGCATGTGCGCCTTCAGGCACACATCCTGTACCAGGTCTTCCGCATCCGCCGCAGATAGCGTCATTCGTTGCGCCGCGATGTACAGCGCGTCGAAATGAGGCCGCATCAGCTCGGAAAAGCGGTTCTTGTCAGAGCCGAGCCATTTCACGATGGCTTCCCTCGTCCGAGCAGATGTCCGCATTTGGTCTACGTCTACTATTCATAACGACTGCAAGCTGGCATTGGTTGCCCGTTTTTTACATAAGCGGGATCGGATTTTGTGCATTGCCGCACATTATCAGCGATCGCGCGGCAAGACGTTGCTCTGCGTCAAGAACTGCGATATTCGCCGGCAAAAAACAGCAGCGGCGCGCCGTCGGTGGCCGTATGCGCCTCGACCTCGCCGACGATGATGTAATGATCGCCCCCCTCGTGAATCTCGCGCGTCCTGCAATCGAATCGGGCCAGCACGCCGGGCAGGATCGGCACCCTTCGCTCGGAAATACTGTGCTCGATGCCGTTATAGCGGGTGTGGTCGGTCCTCGCGAAATGCTCGGCTATCGGCTGCTGCCCGGCGGAAAGGACGTGGATGGCGAAATATTCGGCGTCGAGGAAGGCCTGCAGCGAATTGGATACCCTGGCGATGTTCCACAGCACCAGCGGCGGATCCAGCGAGACGGAGCTGAAACTGTTGGCGGTGATACCGCAGGCCCGGCCGTCGGCCGCGCAGCAGGTCACGACCGTGACGCCGGTCGCGAAGCGGCCGAGGCTGCGGCGGAGGTCCAGTTCTGATTCGATATCCATGATGAACGCCGCAGTATGCGATGCGTCAGGGGCGGCGGCAAGGCAAAAAAGGACCCCCGCTACCGCGCAGGTAGCGGGGGAGAGCCAGTCAGGTAAGGCATAGCGGGGGAACTATCGGTCCTTACGTCCTATTTATGGCTCAAGCAAATAGACGCCAAGTTTGAACGCCGTAAAGACGTTGCTGTCTGCGTCGTATTGACCCCTTGCGAACATCGAGCGGGCGCCGGTAGCGCCGTCGAGGCTCGCCGCGAGGTCGTCGACGAAATCCGCAAACTCCGAGTATTGACGCAGGCTGTCCGCCGTCTTGATCACGTACAGCGTGCGCCCCGAAGCCGGCGGTACGATCGTCGTGTCGGATTCGAGTGACTGCAGGTCGATCAGTACCGTGCCCTGCTTGATGAAATGCCTGACGTCGATGGCCGGGTTCTGGTTATCGAGCACCAGTCCGTCGGCGCCCATGCTCAGGAACGGAGCGGTAGTGCCTGCGGAGCCCCAACCGACGCCCAGCGCGCTGCGCACGTCCGCGAAGTCGATGACGGTGCGGCCGCTGAAGGCCGGCGGTGCCATGCCGAAGGCCTCCGGGAATCCCCGTACAGCGATCGGCTTGCCAGTCGAGAAGTCGGCGAGCGCCAGGTTACCTGTCGCGACCTCATAGTTGGCCGGGTCGGCATCCTGGTCGGGCGAGGGCCCGGTGCCGCTGAAGTCGTAGATGTCCGCGCGGCGGCGATCGATCGCCTGCAGCGTGATGTCAACCTGGCCCGTCATGACCGTGTTGACGATGCCGCTCAGGTGCGTCACGTGCATGCGCACGGCGCCCGCGGTAGCGTCGAACAGGATCTGCGGGGAGCTGGCGTCGGTGACGGCCGGCATCGCGTCCGGGCCGCTGCCGCGAATCGTCACGCGCTGGCCGATCGAGATGGCGCCGATACCGAGGTCCGACTCGCGATCGCGATCCCGGAACACCTTCGTGTCGGGTCCCAGCTGGACGAGCACGTCGTCGTGGAAGTGGGCGCGCCGGTCGTGCGGGATGATCGTGGCGCCGCGCACCGTCAGGATGTCGCCGTCGCGGGCGATCACGTTGCCGACGACAGCATCGCGTCCTGCACCAGGTACGCTCGAGCCCGCGAGCACGATCTCGGCCGTGAACTCGCGATCGGCGACGCTCAGCGTGCCGCCGGCCACGGTCGGTGTGCCCTGGCCCGCGGCGGCGAGAGCGCGCAGCCCCTCGGCGCCGAAGAACGATTCGCCGTTGATCTCGAATTCCGTTTCGTCCGTGGTCTGCACCGGTATGCGGCCGAAATCGCCGTGGCGGTGGTGGAACGGGCGCAGTGCGACAATGTACTGGCTCGCCGCTTCATCGACCTCGATCAATGGCCCGCGCACGCGGGTGGTCTTCTCGTCGACAGGCGTAACCTCTGCCACGATGAAAGGCTCGGCGATTGCGGTCGCAGGCGTCGGGACGATGTCGACCACGTGCGAGGCAGCCAGGTCGAAATCGAGCTGCAGCAGGGACTGCAGGCCGCGCCGCACCGTCAGCTGGTCGCGGTCTGACAGGCGGATCCTGAGTTCCGCCTGTTGCAGTGGTGCGCCATCCTGGTCGGTGACTACGGCTTCCTTCGAGCCGTCCCCGACCGCGACGAAGACCTCCGCGTCGGCATAGTCGAGCGTGATCGTGCCCGCAACATAGGTCGCAGGTGGCACGATGGCGACTGCTACCAGTTCGGTCAGGTCGACGTAGTCGGTGAAGTTGATGCGGGTCTCGTTCGGCAGCGTTTCCACTACACGGCCGTTGGCCGTCTCGAGCTTCAGCGACACCACGTCGACCGTGTAATTCAGGAAATCGCCGTCAGCGTCGGTGAACGAGACGATGACCGAACCGCATTCGGTAATTGTGGTGGCGTCTGCCGGGTCGCACGATGCCAGCGGGTCGGGGCCGCTGCTCGCGGTGCTCGCGCCGCCGCCGCAGGCACCGAGTGCCAGTGCGAGGCTTGCGATGGTTACCCGCCAGGCTGCTTTCCGTGCGCCTGATGCTGCGGGCAGGTATTGAGTCAATAGGTCCATGATTGTCTCCTCGATCGTGAACTGCGTTAGTCATGGTGAATAACGGCCCAGCCACGTTCCGGTTGACACCCGCCGCTTAAGCTAAAAAAATTCAGCAACTTATCTTGTATTCCTTCGGTAACGTGTCAAAATGCGGCTATCCATGGCGAACCCGTCCGACACCATCACCACAACGGGTATCCGGCAACGCCGACCGCGCGCCGGAGAACGCACTCGCGGCGCCGTAGACGCACTTCAGACGAAAATTGCCGTCGATCTTCAGAATCTCCCGGCTGACAGCTACAGGGAAGCGTTGCAGGCCAATATCGCCGAACTGCCTGACGCGGCGGGAAGCGATGCGGCGTTCCTCGCATTGATATCGGACGATGGCCGAAATCTCGAGCCGGTGTTCGCCGCGAAGGCCGGCTTCGCCCAGTGCACGCCCGAGGTTCTCGGTGGGGAGCGGATAGAGGACTGGCCCTGGCTGGTTGGCCGGCTCGGTCATCTCAAGGTCATCGAGATCGACGACACGACGGCGGGTCCCGACGTTGCCAGGGCTGAGCTGGGGCGCCTGACCGAACTGCATATCGGCTCAGCGCTGATCATCGGTTTTGCGGTCCATGGCGAGGTTGCAGGCTTCCTGGGCCTGGCCAACGAGCATGGCAATTCAGGCTGGGATGCGAACCTGCACCTGCTCATCAAGCTGATCGGTGCGTCGCTGGCGACGGGGCTAGAGCGGCTTCGGGACCACGAGATTCTCGACGAGATGCGCGAGCGCAACGATCTTATTTCGATGACGGCCAATGACGGCATCTGGGATTTCGACGGGCTGACGAAGCACGTGGACCTGTCCCGGCGCTGGAAGCAGATGCTCGGCTACGATGAAGACGAGGAGGAGGTGCTTCTGGATTGGTACCGCCTCGTGCATCCGGACGACATGGCACGCGTGCAGTCGCGGATGCGCGAGCACCTCGAGGGCAAAACGGCGTTCTTCGAGTCGGTGCATCGCATGAAACACCAGTCCGGTGGCTGGCGCTGGATGTCCAGCCGCGCGAAAGCGGTTTTGGATAAGAACGGCCGCCTGCTGCGCCTGCTAGGGGCCGAAGTCGATATCACCGAGCGCAAGCTTTACGAGGAAGCGCTGTTCCGGGAGAAAGAGAGCGCGCAGATCACGCTGCAGTCGATCGGTGACGGCGTTATCACCACCGATGCCCGGGGCAATGTCGAGTACGTCAATCCGGTCGCCGAGGAACTCACAGGGTGGAAGGTCGACGACGCCAGCGGGCGTCCCATCGACGAGATCTTCCGCGGTTTCCACGAGGAGACCTGTGAGCCGCTCGAAAATCCGCTGGCCGTATCGATCCGGCGGGACCGGGCCATCAAGTCGGTGCGGCCCACCTTGCTGATTCGGCGCGACGGCAACGAACTCTACATAGAAAGCACCGCATCACCGATTCGCGACGGCAAGGGCGTCGTAACCGGCGGTGTGCTCGTCTTCCACGACGTCAGCGAGTCGCGTGAGCTGAACCGGCGCCTCAGCTACCACGCCAGCCACGACATTCTCACGGGGCTCGTCAACCGGCGCGAGTTCGAGAGCCGCCTGGAGCGCGCGCTGAAGAGCGCCAGGGCTCGCGAGACGGCCTACGCGCTGCTGTACCTCGACCTGGACCAGTTCAAGATCGTCAACGACTCCTGCGGCCACAGTGCCGGCGACACCCTGCTGCACCAGCTCGGTAACCTGCTCAAGGCGAAAATCCGATGGCGCGACACCCTGGCGCGGCTCGGGGGTGACGAGTTCGGCGTGCTGCTGGAGAGCTGCAACCTCGACGAGGCCATGCAGACAGCCGAGGATCTGCGCGCCGCAATCGGCGATTACAAGTTCATGTGGGACGACCGTACTTTCCGCCTCGGCGTCAGTATCGGGGTCGTGCCTATAACCGCCGACAACGAAGACGTCGCGGCCCTGCTGAGTGCGGCGGACAGCGCCTGCGCGGCGGCCAAGGAGGCCGGGCGTAACCGCATCCACAGCTTCCAGGAGAACGACATCGACCTGATGCGCCGGCGCCGCGAGATGCAGTGGGCCGCCCGCATCAACAACGCACTCGAGGAAAACCGCTTCGAGCTGTTCCGCCAGACGATCATGCCGCTGCAGACAGAGGAGGAGGGCGCTCACTACGAGATTCTCCTGCGCATGCGCGACGAGAACGGCGGCGTCATCTCGCCGGGGCTCTTCATCGGCGCGGCTGAGCGATACAACCTTACGCCCGCGATCGACCGCTGGGTCATCAGGCAGGCATTCCGCTGGCTGGTATCCGAGGCCGATGAGCGCGAGCGGCTGATGTTGTGCTCGATCAACCTCTCCGGCCAGAGCCTGGGCGACGAGAAGTTCCTGCCGTTCGTTATCGACCAGTTCCAGATGTCCGGGCTCGACGCGACCAAGATCTGCTTCGAGATCACGGAACACGCCGCCGTCGCCAGTTACTCCCAGGCCGTGCGGTTCATCAATGCGCTCAAGGAACTTGGCTGCAAGTTCGCGCTCGACGATTTCGGCGAGGGCATGTCGTCATTCGGTTACCTCAAGCACTTGCCGGTGGACTTTCTCAAGATCGAAGGTGGATTCGTCAAGGAGATGCTGCATGATCCGATCGACCGCGAAATGGTACGCTCGATTAATGAAATCGGTCACCTTACCGGCAAGCAGACCATTGCCGAGTTTGCGGAAAACGAAGAGATCATCACGATGCTCAGGGGTATTGGTGTCGACTACGCACAGGGCTACGGTGTATCAGAGCCTAAACGCGTAACCAGCGCAGTCGCGTTTTCGGGGGCGCCCGGCGAGCCCTAGTCGATCCGGAACAGCATCGACAGATCGATGGCGCGAATGTTCTTGGTGACAGCGCCTGTCGAAATGTAATCGACTCCCGTTTCTGCAATTTCCCGGATGGTCTCGAGGCTGACGTTGCCGGACGCTTCGAGTTCCGCACCGACATAGCCATACGCGGCGTTGATCGCCACGGCTTCGCGCAGATCCGCAATCGAGAAATTGTCGAGCAGGATACGTTCCGCGCCGGCATCGAGCGCTTCTCGCAGTTCATCGAGCGTTTCCACCTCGACCTCGACCAGCACTTCGGCCGCGGCAGCCTGCACACGCCGCAAGGCCTCGGTAATGCTACCCGCGCTCCTGATATGGTTTTCCTTGATCAGGATCGCGTCGTACAGGCCGGAACGGTGATTGTGGCCGCCGCCGCAACGTACGGCGTATTTCTGTGCCTGCCTCAGGCCGGGCAGGGTCTTGCGCGTGTCGAGGACCCTGGCGCCCGTTCCCTTCACGGCGGTGACAAAGCTGGCGGTGGTCGTCGCGGTTGCTGACAACGTCTGCAGGAAATTGAGGGCCGTGCGTTCTCCGCTCAGCAGGGCGCGCGCGGGACCAACCAGCTTGCAGATGACGTCGCCGGCTTCCGCGTTCTGGCCGTCTTCCAGGTACCAGTCGGCCTGGACGCGCTCGTCCAGTTGCCGAAATACTTCCGTCGCCCATGGATGGCCGGCAAGCACCAGCGGCTCACGGGCGACAATGGTAGCGCCGACAATCTCGTCTTCGTCGATGAGCGCCGCGGTCAGGTCGCCGCTGCCGATGTCCTCGGCGAGTGCCGCGGCGACCGTGGCGCCGACGGTCTGGCGCTCTTCCTCGGAAAGAGAGACCAAGGTCAACCGTTACAGGAAGAACCCGCCGTGGCCGTAGCCGACCATGCTCATGAGCATCGGGAACGACAGCATCGTGTTGGTCCGCGAGGCAAGGAGCGCGACACGCTTGGCTTTGGCTACTTCATCGGCACTGGCCTCGACGATGCCGAGCACCTTTTTCTGGTTCGGCCAGATGAGTACCCAGACGTTGAACAGCATGATCGTTCCCAGCCAGGCGCCGACGCCAATGAACATCGCCTGCATATTGAATGTGTCGCCCAACATGCCGAGCGCGAACGCGTCCGCAAAGATCCTGTAGTGTCCCAGCGCCGCGGCGCCCGAAAGCCAGGTCAGCAGCGCGCCCCAGCGGAACCACCACAACGCGCGTGGCGCAACATACTTCGTGATACCGGCGCCACCCGGGCCGCCTTCGTCGGCGACCGCTTCGGCCAGGGCCGGGACCTGGACGAAATTGAAGTAGTACAGCAGCCCGATCCAGGTGATACCTGCGAGCACGTGGATCCAGACGATGAAGCTTACGGCGTTAAATGCGATACCGGTGGTGGCGACCGCAATGACGATTGCCAGTACGATGCCCGCAGTGATGGTGCCGGCAACAGAATTCAGGGGATTCATGGTTCGCTACTCCCGGAGGTTTTTAGTTGTTCGAATCGATGCGAAATGGAATAGAGGCGTTCGTGCGCCGGCGGTATTATAAGAGACTGCCCGGGCAAAAAGATAATCATTCTTATTTAGAGCAGGATAGAATGGGTACCTGGCCCATGCAAGGCGAGGCTGTTTGTAGGAATGTTCTTTAAGCGTATGAAATTAAAAGATAACCAGTCGACAGGCTTGATATGCGAGTTTTGATCACTATCTTGGCGTTGATGGCGGTGTCAGGCTGCACGAGCATGTTGCTCGGCGCCGACGTAGCGCCGGCCGAGCAACGCGACACAGACGAGGACGAGAGGTCCAAGAGGGAAAAGTAACGTGGACGTAAATAAAAGAATTGAAGAACAGCTGACTTCACACGACATTCTGCTGTACATGAAAGGCACGCCGGACTTTCCGCAGTGCGGGTTTTCCGGGCAGGCCGTCGCGGCGCTGAATGCCATCGGCAAGCCGTATGCCTTCGTCAATATCTTCGAAGATGAAGAAATCCGCCAGGGCCTGAAAGAGTATTCCAACTGGCCGACCTTCCCGCAGCTTTACGTGAAAGGGGAATTGATCGGCGGCAGCGACATTGTGGTCGAGATGTACCACTCGGGTGAGCTGAAAACGCTCCTGGAAGGCGCAGACGCCTGACGCAGGAGCGGTGCTCGAACCGCGATTGTCACAGGCTCCAATCGCGCCGAGGCGCGCTCCTACAGGCCACCCTCGAAGATCGACCGGAAGCGGTTGACGATTTCGCAGAAGATGTCAGCCGTGATTTCGGCGTCGTAAGCGGCAGAATGTGCCGATCCCTCGTCGAATTCCAGCCCGGCGGCCTTGACCGCCCGCGACAGGACTGTCTGGCCGAAGGCCACGCCACAGAGTGTGGCTGTGTCAAAACTCGAAAACGGGTGAAAAGGATTCCGCTTGATGGCCGAACGTTCGATCGCTTCATTGATAAAGCCGAGGTCGAATGCCGAGTTATGCCCGACGAGGATTGCGCGAGTGCAATTAGCCTCGCGAATAGCTCGGCGCACCTCCCGAAATACCCGCTGTAATGCGTCTCGCTCGTCGATGGCCGGTCGCAGCGGATGATCGGGATCGATGCCGTTGACCGCCAGCGAAGCCGGGTCCATGTTGGCACCCTCGAAAGGTTTTACGTGGTAGCGAATCGTCTCTCGGCGACCTAGCGTTCCCCCCTCGTCGAAGTCCAGCAGTACAGCCGCAATTTCCAGCAGCGCGTCCGTCTTGGCGTTGAAGCCGCCGGTTTCGACGTCCACGACGACGGGCAGAAAGCCGCGGAAGCGGTCCGCCATTGCCACGTTGATTGCCACTTAGTCTGCCGCTTCCAGGATCTTCTCGTCCAGGAGCAGGCTCATCGTGTAACGGACCCCGAAGCCGGTGACATCGCTCGGTACGTGACCGAGCCCGCCTTTATGATTGCCGGCGGAGAGGTCCATGTGAATCCAGGGAACATCCTCCTCGACGAATTCCGCGAGGAAGCTTCCTGCGAGTATGTGGTCACCAGTGCCCTTGACCGAGCACTGCATCAGGTCGGCGACGTCACTCCTGAGGTCGGCCAGGAACTCCTTGCCGATCGGGAACGGCCATACGCGTTCGCCGGAACGCTGCCCCGTGCGCTTCAGGAGGGGGTGCCAGTCCGGGCGGTTCGTGAATACGCCGCTGTAGCGTGTCGTGACGGCGTTGATACAGGAACCGGTCAGCGTGGCATAGTCGACGATCAACCCCGGCGCTTCGCGGCTGGCGAGTACCAGCGTATCGGCCAGCGCCATGCGGCCCTCCGCATCGGTATGCACTGCCTGGATCGTCTTGCCGTTTGCGGCCACGATGAGGTCCTGTGACTTGTAGGCGGCGGGACCGATGCGGTTCTCGGTGAGTGCCACCCAGGCGTCCACCGCCAGCGGCGCCTTCAACTCCGAGATCGCAAGCAGGGTGCCGACCGCGACGGCACTGCCCTGCATATCGCCATGCATCTCGAGCATGGCCTGGAACGGTTTCAGATTGGTGCCGCCGGTGTCGAAAATGATGCCTTTACCGACCAGGCTCAGGTCGGCGCTGGCCGAGGCGGCGCCCGGCCGATAGCGCAGGCGGACGATCGACGCGCTGTCATCCTCATTGCCCTGCGCGACCGCAAGGAATGCGCCAGCGCCCATCTTCTCGAGTTCCTTGACCGAGTAACGCGTGTACTGCCAGCCGTGGTCTTTGGCGAGCGCCCGCAACAGTTCAGCGTAGCTGACCGCGTTCAGCTTGTTCGGTGGCATGGAGGTCAGCCAGCGGGCGAGATTGTTGCCATCGGCTTCCGCCCGGACTCGATCCAGGTCGAGTTTCGCGGAGAGCCCGACGATGCGGATGCTGCGAATCTTTTCGGACGGCGGGTCGCTCTTGAACGCCGGCAGGCGAAATGCAGCGGCAAGCGCTGCGGAAACGACGTTCTTTACGATTGCCGCACTCGCATCGTCGTCGAATCCCAGGACTGCGATGCCCAGGCTACCGGCTTTCTCTGCAGTCGCGGCGGCGACCAGCCTGCGTGCCCGCGTCAGCTGTTCGAATGCGCTGGCGTCGGGCGCAAGCGTCGCGCCGGCGACCAGCGTCTGCTTCTTGTTGCCGAGCCGCGTGTAGAGGGCGGGTATCGATTCGGTACCGCGGCGCCGCATCGCCGCCTTGAGTTTCTGGCCGCCCGGCAGCTGTTTCCAGGCTGCGGCCGGAACTTTCCGGGGTAGTATCAGAAGTAACTGATCCAGCGGTTCCAGCTGTTTCGCCGTTACGCGTCCAAGTTGCTGAAAAACCCGGATTTCTTTGGAATCGGGAAGAAGTGGATGCATGCGTATGTATTCCTGCCGTGTGCTTGACCGTCACCGCGCAAACCGGGAACATTGCGCCCCTAGAAAAACAATTGCGCAGTCCGGCGCGATCGAGCGGTGATCCTAGCAGGACACCTCGTAATATTCACGCAATGCGACTGCCCCGGTCATGTTCGACGTCGGGGCCTGTAACGATGGACCACTCATGACCAAGTTCAATCCATTTGATGACATCGATCCGGTAGAGACCAACGAGTGGCTGGAGTCGATCGATTCGGTTCTCACCCACCATGGCCCGGAACGGGCTCACTTCCTGCTGAACCGCATTATCGACTTCGCGCGACGTTCCGGGGCGTACCTGCCGTATTCGCCAAACACGGCCTACGTCAACACGATTGCGCCGGGCCGGCAGCCCGAGTACCCGGGTGATCGCACGCTCGAACGCCGCATCGAAGCCTACATCCGCTGGAATGCCATGGCGATGGTCGTGCGGGCGAATCGCGAAAGCACCGAGTACGGCGGGCACCTTTCCAGCTACGCGTCCTCGGCGACGATGTACGAAGTCGGTTTCAACCACTTCTGGCGCGGCGGGAACTCCGGCCACAACGGCGACATGGTGTTCGTGCAGGGACACTCGTCGCCCGGTATCTATGCACGTGCATTCCTCGAGGGGCGCCTCGGCGAGGACCAGCTGGCGCGTTTCCGCCGCGAGGTCGGCGGCGGTGGCCTGTCGTCGTATCCACACCCGTGGCTGATGCCCGATTTCTGGCAGTTCCCCACGGTGTCCATGGGCCTCGGCCCGATGATGGCCATCTACCAGGCGCGCTTCATGCGCTACATGGAACACCGCGGCCTGATGGAGCCGACCGACCGCAAGGTATGGGCTTTCCTCGGCGACGGTGAGATGGACGAGCCAGAGTCCATGGGTGCCATCACGATGCCGGTTCGCGAGGGCCTCGATAACCTCGTGTTCGTCGTCAACTGCAACCTGCAGCGCCTCGACGGACCCGTCCGCGGCAACGGCAAGATCATCCAGGAGCTCGAGGCCGCGTTCGGTGGTGCCGGGTGGAACGTCATCAAGGTCATCTGGGGCTCGCGCTGGGACCCGCTGCTGGCCGAAGACCACACGGGCAAGCTCAGGCGCCTCATGGAAGAGACTGTCGATGGCGAGTACCAGGTCTACAAGGCGCGCGACGGCGCCTACGTGCGCGAGAAGTTCTTCGGCAAACACCCCGAGACGGCCGAGATGGTCGCGAACATGTCCGACGAAGAGGTCTGGCGTCTGAATCGGGGCGGCCACGATCACCGCAAGATCTACGCTGCTTACCGCGCGGCGATGCAACACGAGGGGCAACCGACCATTATCCTCGCCAAGACCGTGAAGGGCTTCGGTCTCGGCGAGGCGGGCGAGGGCCAGAACGTCGCGCACCAGCAGAAGAAGATGGATCTCGAAGCCCTGCGGGCATTCCGCGACCGTTTCAATATCCCGATTGCCGACAAGGACCTCGACCAGGTGCCGTTCTACCGGCCCGCGGAGGACAGCGAAGAGCTGGAATACCTGCACGAGCGCCGCAAATCGCTCGGCGGCTATCTTCCGGCGCGCCGCACGACGGGGCCGTCTGTCCCGGTACCGGCCCTCGAGCTTTTCAAGACGCAGCTGGATGGTACCGGCGAGCGCGAGATATCGACCACCATGGCGTTCGTGAGGATGCTCACGGCGCTTACGCGGGACAAGCAGATCGGTAAACACATCGTGCCCATCGTTCCTGACGAGGCGCGCACCTTCGGCATGGAGGGCATGTTCCGGCAGATCGGCATCTATGCCTCGAAGGGGCAGCTCTACGAGCCGGAAGATGCCGGCGAGCTCATGTATTACCGCGAGGACAAGTCCGGCCAGATTCTCGAGGAGGGCATCAACGAGGCAGGCGCGATGAGCTCCTGGATATCGGCGGCCACGGCCTACTCGAACCACAACGTGCAGATGGTGCCGTTCTACATCTACTACTCGATGTTCGGTTTCCAGCGCATCGGCGATTTTGCCTGGGCAGCCGGCGACATGCAGGCGAGGGGTTTCCTGATCGGCGCGACCGCCGGCCGTACGACGCTCGCGGGCGAAGGCCTGCAGCACCAGGACGGCCACAGCCTCGTGGCTGCATCGACGATCCCCAACTGCCACGCCTACGATCCGACTTATGCCTACGAGTTGGCCGTCATCGTGCAGGACGGCCTGCGGCGCATGATCGGCGAGCAGGAGAATGTTTTCTATTACATCACCTGCATGAACGAGAACTACGCGCACCCGCCCATGCCCGCCGGCGTCGAAGACGGCATCCTGAAGGGCATGTACCTGCTGCACGTCGGCAGCCAGGGCAAGGTCCGCGCACAGCTCATGGGTTCCGGCACGATCCTTCGGGAGGTTCTCGCAGCGGCAGAACTGCTGGCCAGCGATTTCCGTATCCCGGTCGACGTCTGGTCGGTGACGAGCTTCAACGAGCTGCGGCGCGACGCGCTGGAAGTCGAGCGCTGGAACCAGCTGCACCCTGACGACGAACCGAGAAAGAGCTACCTGGAGCAGTGCCTGGCGCAGCGGCCCGGCCCGTACATTGCAGCAACCGACTACATGAAGATCGTGCCCGACCAGATACAGCGGTGGGTACCGGGCCGGTTCATGTCGCTCGGCACTGACGGCTACGGCCGCAGCGATGCGCGCAAGGCCCTGCGCGAGCATTTCGAGGTCGACCGGCACCACATTGCGGTCGCCGCGCTGAAGGCGCTCGCCGATGACGGTGCGCTCGACAGCAAGACCGTGTCGCAAGCGATCAGGAAATACGGCATCGATCCGGACAGGCCGGATCCGGTGACGCTTTAGGCGGCGGGAGAGACCTGTGGCTAGCAGCATCGATATTGTCGTACCCGACCTCGGCGATTTCACCGACGTCGAGATCATCGAGATCCTCGTGAGCGAGGGTGACCGTGTTGGACGTGAAGACGGACTTGTCACGCTCGAGACCGACAAGGCCTCCATGGACGTGCCGTCGCCGGACGACGGCGTCATCGAATCGATAACCGTATCGGCCGGCGACCGCATCAACAGCGGCGACGTCATCGGCAGGATGCGGGTCGAGGCCGCGGAGGCCGGCGGACAGGAGACCGAAGCGCCTGCAGCGGAGCAGCCCGAGGCGGCGCCGGAAGCTTCGCCCGAAGCGGCCGCCGCCGAAGCCGGTGGGGAACGCACGCTGCTCGTGCCGGATATCGGTGATTTCGAGGACGTCGACGTCATCGAGGTGCATGTCGCGGAAGGGCAGGAGATTGCTGCCGAGGATTCGCTGATAACGCTGGAAACCGACAAGGCGTCGATGGACGTTCCGGCAGAGGTCGGCGGCAGGATCGTATCGGTAGCTGTCGCCGTGGGTGACAAGGTGTCGAAGGATTCGCCCATCGCCGTTATAGAGGCTGGCGGAGGCGCGCCAAAGGCGGCGGCTGACAAGCCCGTACCGGCTCCGGCCCCGCAGCAGGAAGCGAAACCCGCCGCCCCGGCGCAGGCAGCCGCTCAGCCCGCAAAGCAGGCCACGCCCTCGGTTCCGGGCAAACTGCCGCCCATCAACGAGGCGGGATTTGCGCGAGCCCACGCGAGCCCGTCGGTGCGCAAGCTTGCACGCGAACTCGGTGTGGACCTCGCACAGGTGAAGGGCTCCGGGCCGAAGAACCGCGTGCTGCACGACGACGTCAAGGCATTCGTCAAAGCAATTCTCACCGGACAGGCCGCGGCACCGGCCGGCACGGGTTTGCCGCAGACGCCGAAAGTCGACTTCGAGAAATTCGGCGAAATCGAACTGCAGAAGCTCACCCGTATCCAGAAGATCTCCGGCCCACGGTTGCAGGCCAGCTGGATCAACCTGCCGCACGTGACGCAGCACGACCTCGCCGACATCACCGAACTGGAAGCGAGGCGCCAAAAACTCAAAGGGCCGGCGAAGGAGAAGGGGATACCGCTCACGCCGCTGGCTTTCATCCTCAAAGCCTGCGTCGCTGCGCTGCACGAGTTCCCGAAGGTCAACGCCTCGCTCTCGGACGACGGCGACAACCTGGTGATGAAGAAGTACTGCCACCTGGGCTTCGCGGCGGACACGGACAACGGGCTGGTGGTTCCGGTCATCCGAGACGCCGACCAGAAGGACGTCTACGAACTCGCCAAGGAGCTCGGTGAGCTGTCGCTGGCGGCGCGGGAGGGCAAGCTCAAGGCCGAGCAGATGCAGGGCGCGACGTTCACGGTCTCGAGTCTCGGCGGCATCGGCGGCACGGCGTTCACGCCGATCGTCAACGCGCCGGAGGTTGCGATCCTCGGCGTGTCGCGACACTCGATGCAGCCCGTCTGGGACGGTGAAAAGTTCGTGCCGCGGCTGATGCTGCCGCTGTCGTTCTCCTACGATCACCGCGTTATAGACGGTGCGATGGCGGTGCGCTTTACGACCTTCCTCGGGGAGGCGCTCGGCGACGTCGACAGCTTGCTGCAGGCGATTCCGTAGTGGCTGAGAGAATCGAACTCAAGGTGCCGGACCTCGGCGATTTCGCCGACGTCGAGATCATCGAAGTGCTGGTGTCTCCCGGCGACACGGTCGCCGTGGAGGATGGCCTGGTCACGCTCGAGACCGACAAGGCATCCATGGACGTGCCCGCGTCGCATGCGGGGAAGCTCGTCTCGGTAGAGGTAGCGGTTGGTGACACCGTTTCCACCGGTGACGTCGTGGCAATAGTCGAGGCTGAAGCTTCGCAGCCCGTGGGCGAAGCGGCGGGTGAAGACTGGTCGGTGCGCACGCAACGTATGTCGCCGGAGGAGATCAAGGCGGCAACCGGGGTGGCGGTTGCGGGGGATGCCACGCATTCGGCCCAGCTGGTCGTCATCGGTTCGGGCCCCGGCGGCTACACGGCCGCTTTCCGGGCGGCGGACCTCGGCCTCGACGTCATACTCGTGGAAAAGGACCCCTACCTCGGAGGCGTGTGCCTGAACGTCGGCTGTATCCCGTCCAAGGCATTGCTGCATGCCGCAAAGGTCATCGATGACGCCGAGGCGATGGCGCAACACGGTGTCGAATTCGGCCCGCCGAAGATCGATGCCGCCAGGCTTGTCGACTGGAAGAACAGCGTCGTCGGTCGACTCACCGGCGGCCTCGCAGGCCTGGCGAAGCAGCGCAAGGTTCGGGTCGTCACGGCATACGCGAAGTTCCAGTCCGCGAACCGCCTCGAGCTCGACAATGGCGAAACGATCGCCTTCGAGAAGTGCATCATCGCGGCGGGCTCCGAGCCCTTCATGCTGCCGGGCCTGCCCGACGACCCGCGTATCGTCGATTCGACGGGCGCGCTCGAGGTGCATCCGTTGCCGAAGAGCCTGCTCGTGGTTGGCGGCGGCATCATCGGTCTTGAGATGGCCTGCGTCTACGCGGCGCTAGGCGTCGAGGTCAGCGTCGTCGAACTCATGGACTCCCTGATGCCGGGCACGGACAAGGACCTGCTGCGGCCGTTCCTGAAAATCATCAAGCCGCGGTACAAGGCCATCATGGTCTCGACGAAGGTCACCGGCATGCGTGCGACGGACGCCGGCATCGAGGTGGCCTTCGAGGGCAAGGCTGCGCCGGAGAGCGGCGTCTACGAGCGGGTGCTCGTGGCGATCGGCCGCCGTGCGAACGGCGACAAGCTGGACGCCGGCAAGGCGGGCGTCGAGGTCGACGAGCGAGGCATCATCGCCGTGGACAAGCAGATGCGCACCAATGTGCCGCACATCTTCGCGATCGGCGACCTGGCCGGCGGCCCCATGCTGGCGCACAAGGCGACGCACGAGGCGAAGGTTGCGGCCGAGTGTGCCGCGGGCGAAAAGAGCTATTTCGATGCGCGCGTCATACCGTCCGTGGCCTACACGGATCCCGAAGTCGCCTGGGTCGGCCTGACCGAGACCGAGGCGAAAGAAAAAGGCATCGACTACGCCATGGCCAAGATACCGTGGGCCGCGAGCGGCAGGGCGCTGTCGCTCGGGCGCGACGAAGGGTTCACCAAGCTCCTGTTCGACAAGAACACGGACCGCGTGCTCGGCGGTGCGATCGTCGGTCCCAGTGCGGGCGACCTGATCGCGGAGATCGGCCTTGCGATCGAGATGGGTGCGGACGCGTCCGACATCGGCCTGACGATCCACCCGCACCCGACGCTGTCGGAAACGGTAGCGTTCGCGGCCGAGGGCTACGAGGGCACGATTACGGATCTCTACATGCCGAAGAAGAAGTAAGGCCTAGCGCTGCAGGAAGCGTCGCTCGACCGCATAGAGTACAAAGCCGATAGCCAGCAGGATGCCGACGGTCTTCCAGTTCTGTGCGTTCGCCTGCGCCGTCAGCCAGAGGCAGATTGCGAGGCCAATCAGCGGCACGAGGTAGCCACCCCGAATCCGATAGGCCCGCTCGTTCATTTCGTCGCTGGCGCGGTTCCTGATTACCGGCAACGCAACGATGCAGAGGATGTAGGACAGCATCCTCGACAACGAACTGGCCACCGCCAGCTCGACGAATGATCCGGTGAGCGCCATTACCAGCGCAAGTCCGCCCATCACCAGGATAGAGTGATCCGGAGTCGCGTACTTCGGATGAATGCTGCCGAACCAGGCGGGCAGCAGCCTGTTCTCGGCGAGCGCGAAGATCAGGCGCGGTGCCGCGATCATCGTGCCGGCCAGGTTGCCGCCTATCGAGAATACGGCCGCCAGAGTGATCGCAATCGCGCCGACGGGTCCGGCGAGCGCGCGGCCGACGTCGACGAGCGTTGCGTCCGCGTAAGTGCCCTCCGGAATGACGGAGATGAATACGAGTACGATCAGGAAATACAGGATCCCGGTGCCTATGACGGTGCGCATGAGCGCCCGCGGCAACACGCGCCTCGGCTCGGTGGTTTCGCCGGCGGTTACGGCCATGGTTTCGAAGCCGACATAGGCGTAGATCAGCAGCAGGGTCGTGCCGCCGAGATCGCCGATGACCGCCGAAGCCGATGGAATCAGCGTGCCCGTCGTGACGTGCTGCAGGCCCAGCAGGACGAGCAGTATCAGCGGCAGCACCTTGAGCACCGTGAAGAAGCCCATGGTCCGCACGCCGTCTTTCACGCCCAGGATATTGGCGTAGGTGAGGCCCAGGGTGACGATGCTGATGACTGCGGTGCGGCCGATACCTGCGGCGAAGAAGGGGAACAGCGAACCGAGGTAGACGGCCATGACGTTGGCATTCGCGGCGAACGCGGTCATCCGGCTCAGGAACAGTATCCAGCCCGTGCCGAAGCCGGCCAGCGGGCCAAATGCAAAGGTGGCGTACAGGACGGGGCCACCGGATTCCCTGAAATAGCTCGCCAGTTCCGCGAACGTCAGGACGACGGCGAGGAACACGATTCCGACTGCGAGAAACAGCCACGGGCTCAAGAGGCCCGCATTGACCGCGACCTTGCCCGGCAATGCGAATATGCCGGCGCCGATCATCGCGTTCAGGACCAGGAAAGCGGCCCCGAAAAAACCGATATCCCGGCGCAGCTGGGTGCCCTTGTCGTTGGTCATCCCATCCCCATGTTGTGTTTGTTATTCGTGGGCAACCCGACGCATTATACGCACTGCACGCAAGACCTTACTTTTCATCCTGACAACAAGGATCTGTCATGCAGGACTTTCCCCATCACTACAAGACAACCGCCACGGCCCGCCACGACAGCAATGTCGACATGACGAGCCCGGGATTGCCGGAATTGAAACTCGCGGCTCCGGCGGAGTTCGGAGGCCCTGGCGATCACTGGTCGCCCGAGACGCTCATGGCAGCGGCCGTGGCGTCCTGTTTCAAGCTGTCATTCAAGGCGATCGCTCGAGCCGCCAAATTCGAGTGGGTGTCCATCCGCTGCGATGTCGTCGCCGTACTGGACCGGGTAGACAAGGTGACGCAGTTCACCGAGTTTCACCAGACGGTAGTCCTCGAGGTGCCACCCGGATCGGACGAAGCGAAAGCAGTACGGCTCCTGGAGAAGGCCGAGCGCACCTGTCTCGTCACCAATTCCCTTACCGGCACTACGCGACTGGATGCGACTGTGCGCTTGGTGGAGTGAATGGAAGACCGGAAGCTCTACCCGATCCTCACCTATGCGGGCATGCTGCCGTTCATCGGCTGCGCGCTAATGCCGATCGTCGGCCTGCAGGAACTGTGGAATCTCGGCAGCTACGACCATATCGCCGCGGCCTATGGTCTCGCGATTGTCTGTTTCCTGTGCGGTGCGCACTGGGGAACCTACCTGTATAACCGCGCCGCGGCGCCGGACAACCTGTTCATCACCAGTAACGTGATCGTCGTGGCCTGCTGGTTCGCCTTCCTGATGGCGGCGCAGTCGATCACGCTGTTCGTACTGATCCTGGCGTTCCTGTGCCTGCTGTTTATCGATTACCGTCTCCTGAGAGCCGGCTTGATCACGGACTACTATTTCCGCATGCGTACAACGGCAACCGTCGTTGCAGTGCTCGCGCTCGCGATCATCATAGCGCTAGTTTGACGATCTCACCCTGCTTCATGATCAGGGCGAGCGCGGTCTCGGGGTCGCGCAGCACGGAGATGTCCTGCAGCGGCTCACCGTTGATGAGCAGCAGGTCGGCGACCCAGCCTTCGCGGATTTCACCGAAGTTACCCCAGCGGTTCAGCTTGCCGATCATGCGGATTACCTCGGCACTTTCCGATGTCGCCTGCACCATGATTTCGGCCGGCGTCCAGTACTCGGCGCGCTCTGTGAACTCTCGGGTCAGCATCGTGTAGCCGCCCTGGATGAAGTCCGTGGCAAAGCCCGTTTTGATGTCGTATTTCTTGATGAGACGGACCAGGTTCTCCTGGCCGGCGAGGACGGCCTCCAGTTTGCGCAGGTTTCTTTCGCTGATTCCGGGCAGGTCCTGCAGCGTGCGGTAGATGACGAGCTGCGTGCTGATCACCACGCCTTTGTCGGCGACGAGCCTCGCGGTCTTGTCATCGAGCAGAAGGCCGTGCTCGATGCACTTGACGCCGTTCACGACGAGGCGCTCGATAGCCTCACTCGTGTAGGCGTGTGCGAGCACGTAGGTGCCCCAGTCGCTCGCGGCCAGCACAGCGGCACGAATCTCGGCAGGCGACGGCTGCAGGGAATGGATCGGATCGAACTCCGACATGACGCCGCCGCCGCCCATGATCTTGATCTGTGTCGCGCCGGCCTTGAGGTTCTCTCGCGCGGCCATCAGCGTCTGGTCTACGCCGTCAGCCAGGATCGAGCTGCCGTGATCGAGGTAGGGTGACCCGCCCTCCAACGTCGGGTGTGGATCGTGCGGTGCCCGGAAGTCACCGTGCCCCGCGGTCTGCGAGATGACCGCGCCGGATGGGAACAGTCGCGGTCCGTAGACCAGTCCGGCTTCGATCGCGCGCGCGAAGTCCGGGTGGGTGCCGCCGGCGTCGCGGATGGTCGTGAATCCCGCGTCGAGATAGTGCTTCGCCATCGCGGCCGCCGTCGCGCCGGCAACGGTTGGGTGGTACTTGTCCATGCTGCGCGGGTTCTGGCCCGCGAGATGTGTATGCAGGTCGATGAAGCCCGGGGACAGGACACGATTGCCGCCGTCGATGACCTGCGCTCCGTCGGGTGCATCGATGCGGCTCTTCGATACCGTGTCGATGATGCCGTCGACGACCAGTACGTGGCCCGGCGTCAGCTCGTGATCGACGCCGTTGAATATACGGACATTCTCGATCAGTACCGTCTGCGAGAAGGCCGCGGTCGAAATCAGGCCAACGAATATGGCCACTGCAATACGAAGCATCGGTCCCCCTGTTAGCGATGTCGCTTGTTTTACCCGTTTAAACAGACGCTGAAACTACCACCATCGGGCAGGGGACAGCCAGCTTCGCCGAGTAGGCGTCGCTTTCCGACGCGGACACAGCAATGTCCGTTCATGGGACACTCGCTGTACGGCGGAAGGAAGCATGGAGACATAGGGTAAACACCGCATGCCCAGGCGCACAGGGCAGTCGCTCGCGCGTCCTAAGCGGCGCGATAGCTATTCCTGTCTATTGGCTGATATAGTCTTAACCATTAGAAAATTCGCATATAAAGATAGAATATCGAAAAATAGTGCGTCGCCGAACGGAAGCGCGTGTTCTGTAAATTGTATTTGAGGGGCTACCAATGGATATTCTTGCTTCAATTCGCAAATCCTTCGAAGGAAGAGCGCCACAGCGACCACAGTTTGCGGCGGCTGATCAGGAAGCTGGAGAGAAGGACGTAGGCCGGAGTCACGATCAAAGCGTTGTCCGGCAGTATGCCGATCATGAGCTATCCGGCATGACCATTGGTATCGAACATGTCGATGCTGATGGTTCCGTCAGTCGTCGTTGGGCAACGATAGTCGCAGCCGCTGATGTTGATGGAGAGAATCGGCTGCTCTGCCATTGCTTCAGGAGCGAGGGTCTTCGCTCTTTCCGGATGGACCGGATAATCAACCTCTTCGATGAGCAGGGCGAAACTTTTGACGTGCGTGAGTTCCTGCACATGCAGGCAGCCCCGACAAAAGCGCGCACCGGTGGCGGTTCATACCGGTCTGCCATTCGCGATGGTTTGCGTGTGCTGATCGCGATTGCACGGGCGGACGGTCGCCTGGATGATGAAGAAGTCGATCTGATCATGGATTACGCCCGAACCGAAGGGGCCCGCAAGGGCGTGCCGGAGGACGAAGCAGCACTTGCTGAACTCCGCCGTTATATCGAGCGTCTCCAACCTTCGGGCAGCGTTGTGGCCTCCTGCATTGACCGATTGACCAGCGAAGACGACGAAGCGCAGGAAAACCTCCTGGCTTATCTTGCAAAGGTCGTTCGAGCCGATGGCGTGGTGGACAGTTCCGAAGCTGAACTTGAAAGCCTTATCGCTAAACGACTTGAAAAGTGAAGTATGAACGCCTCGTGGCGACTCGGGTCGGCGTACTCTGCGATCGTTACGAGGCGTAATTCACGCTTAGCGGCTACGGCTCGATGAACAGTTCGAGGATCTCGTCCCCGCGCTGATCGAAAGCGCCGGTCGAACGCCAGCCGAGATGCCTGTAGAAGCCGTACGACCTGCTCGTCGGGATAGGGGAACAGCCCAGGAATAACCGTCTGTGCCCGAGCTCGGCGAGCTGCTGTGCCGTCCGCTGCAGAAGTTCCCGGCCGATTCCGAGGTTTTCGAAATCAGGCAGAACCGCCAGGACCTCGATCTCCCCGGTTTCACGCGCGCCGAAACAATAACCAACGATACGTTCTTCAGACAGGCACACGTGGCCCGGAAGTGCTCCGGAGCGGATGTTCTCTCCCCACGATTCTGCGGTGATGCCGATGGCGCGGAGCTGCTCTTCGGAGACTGCGTTCTCGCGTGTTTTACCGCGAGCCGCTACGCACTCCTTAGCGTCTTCCGCCAGCGCTGGTCTGTATTTGAGTTGCAATTTGTCGCACTCGCCGGCGCAACGCCGCTTATCCGAGCTTCTTCTCAAGCACGTGATCAATACTCAGCTTGCCGCCGCCTATGAATAGCAAGGGAATCAGCATCGCGAGGAACAGCAGCGGCACGCGATAATTGCCGAAGCCCTTGTCCGTGATCGCATAGCCCTTCCAGAGTTCGGCGAGACTCGACCATTCGTCCGGCCAGTGCACGCCGAAGATCGCAACGATCGTCAGGATGATGAGGCTGAATGCCCAGAAGCGGGTGAACAGGCCGACGAAAAGAAACGCTCCGCCGATGAGTTCCGTCCACGTGGCCAGGAACCAGCTGATCTCGACCGGCACGACGTTGAAAGGGAACGGAAAGTTTTCCTGGACGTTACCGAACCAGTTGCTGCCGTTGAACTTGGTCAGTCCCGCCCTGAAGAACTCGTAGGCCATGAGCAAGCGGATGGGCAATAACGCCACCCAGTCGCCGGCCGGGTCCAGAACGCCGACAACGGAATTCCACAGGGCTTTGAGCTTATCCATGATGAGGCTCCTTCAGGCGGCGCTGCGGGCGCCAATCAGAATGTCGAGGGATCGCATTTCATGCAGAGCCGACGCGCCATGCTCGACAAATGCGTCGACGTCCGGGTAGCTGATGTCGGCTGCCAGCTTGCGCAGCAGCGCCTCGCCAGGCAGGCCGGCGTCGTTCTCCTCGATCGCACTCAGCAGGCCGGCGGTAACGGCATTCAGCTCGAGGAAGCCGACCTTGTCATCGGCGTCCCGGTACACGGCCAGGTATACGGGCTGGTCCGCCGGTGCATCCGGCAGGAAGTCCACAGAGACCTGGTGAACCGGGTACTGGTAGGCATAGGCCCAGGCGAGCTTCGACTTGACCGGTATGCCGGCCAGCAGGTCGCCGTCCGGGTCTACGCCGTCGAAGTCGTTCGTTTCTTCGGAGATCGACAGTGCGAGTTCGATGTATTCGTAATGCGCCAGCTCGGCGAGAAACGGGAAGTCATCCGGCTCGGGCTCGTACTCGTTCTGCAGGAAGTCCAGGAACTCCGCCGGCAACTGCAGGAAATACGGCGTCTGCGCCTGGTGCCGCTGCATGAACTTGCGCACGAGGCGGCGCCACTTGTCGTCGGTGTGCAGCTTCTTCAGTACCGGGAACATGTTCGACAGCAAGCTCTTCAGGTTGTTGAAGAACAGCTCGCGGTAGATCGCCATGCGGCGGTCCTCGATGCCTTCAGGCGCAGGCACGTTCTGCGGGTCGCGGATGTGCGCAGCGAACGCGTATTGCTTTTCCTGGAACTTCGGCCGCTCAGCCATTGGCCGCCTCCGCCGGTTTGGCCTGCTCCTGCAGTTCCCTGATGCGGCGAACTTCGCCGATCAGCTCTTCCATGGGCGGGAAGTTGAAGTCGCGCTCGAGCAGGGTGGGCACGGGACCGAAGTGCGCGTAGGCATCGGTCAGCAGACCCCAGGCCTGGTCGTCGACCGCCGCGCCGTGGGTGTCGACGCGCAGGTCCTCCGCTTCGGCGTAATGGCCCGCGATATGGAAATACCGGATTCGCTCCGCCGGCATCTGCAGCATGTAGTCGTGTGGGTCGTAGCCGTGGTTGATGCTGTTTACGACGATATTGTTGATGTCGAGCATCAGGTCGCAGTCGGCTTCCTGCAGCACAGCGTTGACGAATTCGGCCTCGGGCATCGAGGTGTCGGTGGGCGTGTAGTAGGAGACGTTCTCGAGCGCGATGCGCTGCTCGAGTATGTCCTGTACGCGGCGCACTCGCGCAGCGACATAGCTGACGGCTTCCTCGGTGAACGGGATCGGCATCAGGTCGTAGAGCTGGCCGTCGTCGCCACAGTAGCTCAGGTGCTCGGAGTACATGCGAATGCCGTGATCCGCCATGAATGACTTGATGTCCCTGACCAGCTGCTCGTCGAGCGGGGCCGGGCCGCCGATGGACAGCGACAAGCCGTGGATCACGAACGGATAGCGCTCCGTGAACCAGCGGAATTTCTTGCCGAGCGCGCCGCCAACGTGGATCCAGTTCTCCGGTGCGACCTCCATGAAGTCGACGTCGGAGGGCGGATCCGCCATCAGCTTGTCGGCGATCGGGCGTCGCAGGCCGAGGCCGGCGCCGCTGACGGGATACTGTGAATGGCTTTGACTCATCGTTTTACCTGCTGGATTACGACATCAGACCAGCCCGGCACCGCTTTTATTACAGCCGGCGCAGGCGTTCGAGGTAGAGGACTTCGTCCGGGGCATGATTTGCCCTCTGGGCTTCCCAGAGGGTCTCGGCGAGACAGTCGATCATCCGGTGCTCGGCGGCGTGCGGATCGCCGTGCCGGGCTGCCAGTTCCCGGTGGATCTTCGCGATACCGCCGGGCCGGTCGGTCGCGACCTGCTCACGGATACCGAGATGCAGGCCCATGTGCAGGAAGGGGTTGGCCTGGCCGCCGTCCGGGCTGTAGTCCCTGTCGAGGTCTTCGCCAGTCACCGCGTCGTGGTATTCGGGGTGTTCGGCGACGACCGCCGCGATCTGGGCTTCGAGCGGCGACAGCGGCTGCCCGGCAAGATGCTTCTCCCAGGCGTCCGCGTACATCTTCCTGAGCTCGTGCCGGTCCTGGCCGAAGATCATTCGAGCTCCTTCTTGCGGAACTCGCACCACTCGACGATCGGGCAGCTCCAGCACTCGGGTTTGCGCGCCTTGCAGATGTAGCGTCCGTGCAGGATCAGCCAGTGGTGCGCGTCCTTCATGAATTCATCGGGTGTGAGCCTGACAAGGCGTTTCTCGACTTCGAGCGGCGTCTTGCCTTTCGCCAGCCCGGTCCGGTTCGCGACCCGGAATATGTGGGTGTCCACGGCGATCGTGGGTTCGCCGAACGCGGTGTTGAGGATCACATTGGCCGTCTTGCGGCCGACGCCCGGAAGCCGCTCGAGATCCTCACGTGTGCGGGGGACTTCGCCGTCGTGCTCTTCGATCAGAATCCTGCAGGTCTTGATGATGTTCTCGGCCTTGCTGTTGAAGAGCCCGATGGTGCGAATGTAGGACTTCAGCCCGGCGAGACCCAGCTCGAGTATGGCCTGCGGTGTATTGGCGACCTTGTAGAGTTTTTCGGTGGCCTTGTTGACGCCCACGTCGGTTGCCTGCGCCGACAGGATCACGGCGATGAGCAATTCGAAAGGGGTCTCGTAGTTGAGCTCGGTCGTCGGGTGCGGATTCAGCTCGCGCAGGCGGCTGTAAATGGCTGTTCGCTTGTCCCGGTTCACGACTGGCGCGCCATCTTGCGCCTGCCGTCCAGGTGGTTCTTCAGCGCGACGGCGAGCGCGAGGCTGAAGAACGCGCCGGGCGGCAGCACGGCGAGCAGCCAGCCACCGTCGACGAGTACCAGTCCTGCCAGCGGCTCACCGCCGAGAAGCTTGTCGAATTCGGCGAATATCGAACCCCGGCCGATCAGTTCGCGGAAGAGGCCGATCGCCATGAGCAACAACGCGAACCCCGCGCCCATGCCGAGCCCGTCGAACAGGCTCGCGACGATGCCGTTGCGGGATGCGAACACCTCGGCGCGTGCGACGATGGCGCAGTTGGTCACGATCAGCGGGATGAAAATGCCGAGCGAGCGGTCGAGGGCCGGGAACCAGGCCTTGAAGATCAGCTCGGTGCAGGTCACCAGGCTGGCGATGATCAGAACGTAGATCGGCACCCGTATTTCCGAGAGTATCCAGCGGCGCGTGGCGGAAACGAGAACGTTGGAACACGTGAGCACGAGCAGCGTGGCAATGCCCAGTCCCAGCCCGTTGACGAAGGTAGACGTGACGGCGAGCAGCGGGCAAAGGCCGAGCAGCTGCACGAGGCCGGGATTTTCCCGCCACAGTCCCGTCTGCATACGCTCGATGAAATTGACCGCAGTCATTTTGGCTCCGCCGTTGCCGGCCTGTCGAAAATCCCGGCCTGGTGAGCGCCGAAGTATAGCAACGTCTCCTGTATCGCCTTGACGACCGCGCGCGGCGTCACGGACGCCCCGGTGAGCTGGTCGAACTCGCCGCCGTCGACGCGCAGCCGCCACGCGGCGGCCGGCGGGTCGCCGAGTGAGCGGCCGTCGAACTGGTAGACCCAGTCGGAACGCGATGCCTCGATGCCGTCGCCGAGCCCCGGGGTCTCACGGTGCTCGAGGATGCGGACGCCGGTGACAGCGCCCGCGACGTCGACGCCGACAAGGATGCGGATCGGGCCCGCGTAGCCACCTGTCGCGGTGACGGCGAACAGGGCAGCAACGGGGGCGCCGCCTGAATAAGCACGGTAGATGATTGCAGTATCGCTTCCGGGCAGTTCATGCGGTGGTTCGAGAACGAGCCGGGATTCGGTGATGCTGCCGTCGTAGTCCACGTTCCCGAGTGCAGGTAGCAGGCTTTGTTCGAGCCAGGCCTGTTCGTTTGCGGCGATGCGTTCAGTTGTCAGGCGGTAAGTAGCCGCCACGAGCGTGGTGCAGATCGCGGCAATCGCCGCGAGCGTTACACCACCCCTGGCAACGCGCGCCATCATGGCGACCTCCCGTCCCGGCCATGCCCGACGATCCGCGGACGGGTTATGCGGTCGATGGCTGGTACCGCCATGTTCATGAGCAGCACGGCGTACGCTACGCCGTCGACGTCCGCGCCCCAGGTTCGGATGGCGTAGATCAGCAAGCCTATACCGGCGCCATAGACCAGTCGCCCTTTCGGGCTTGCGGCGGCGGATACCGGGTCGGTCGCAATAAAAAACGCGCACAGCAGTGCAGCGCCGCTGAACATGTGGAAGCCCGGGCTCGGCTCGCTACCGGGACTGATCAGCCACATGATGCCGGCGGGGATCAGCAGGCCGGCACCGACTCCGAGCGGAATGTGCCAGCGAATAACCTTGCGGATCATGAGCCAGATGCCGCCGACGGCGATGAAATTGCCGATCCACTCCCAGCCGACGCCGCCGAAGTCACCCATCACGGGCAGCGAGCGGATCTCCGCCGTCGTACGCATGTCGTTCAGGCCGGACTTCATGGCGTCCAGCGGCGTGGCCCGGCTGATCTCGTCATAGCCCAGGGCATCCGGGAGGCTGCCGGTCAGCGTGTAGGTCAGCGTCTGCAGAACCGTCAGGAACTGGTAGTCGATGTCACCCATGCGCGGTGCCACCCAGAGGTTCAGCTGCATCGGGAAGGCAACCAGCACCGCGACGTAGCCGGCCATCGCGGGGTTGAAGATATTGAAACCCAGCCCGCCATAGAGGTGCTTGGCCACGACGATGGCGAACAGCGCTGCGGTGGCCGTTACCCACCACGGTGTCAGCGATGGCAGGGCGAACGCGAGGAGCGCCGCCGTCACCAGTGCACTGTAATCGGAGAGGGCGCGCATGGGGGGTCGGCCGCGCAGCCGCATCATGAGTGCCTCACCGCCCACGCATGCCGCCGCGGCCACGACCAGGTTGAAGACCAGGCCCGGGCCGAAGAACCAGACATGAGCGATCGCCGCGGGCACGAGCGCAAGCAGGACCTGCTGCATCATCCTGGCGACGTTCGCGGCCGGTGCCAGGTAGGGCGCTTCTCGGCGTTCGAACTCCACGCTCAGTCCCCGTCCCGTTGTTTGCGCTTCATGATCTCCGCTATCGCGTCGGGACCGGCTTGCCGCGCGCGGTCTTTCTGGCGCGCCAGTTCCGCCTCGCGCTCACGCTGCTCGCGCTGCAGGCGGTCGCCGCGCGCTTCGAAACGCCGCCGTGCACGTTCGGCGCGGGCCTTTTCGTCTTCCAGTTCGCGGATGCGGGCTTTCGCCATACGGAAGTCATAGGTGAGTGGTATATGGCTCGGGCACACCAGGTCGCAGCAGCCGCACTCGATGCAATCCGTGAGTCCGTGCTCGCGCAGCTGTTTCTCATTGTCTGCGCAGGCATACCAGAAGAGCTGTTGTGGCAGCAGCTGTACCGGGCATACGGCCGCGCAGTCGCCGCAGCGAATGCAAGGCAGCTCCGGCCCGATTGAGGGGCGTTCAGACATGACCAGCACACAGTTCGTCGCCTTCACCAGCGGCACCCTGTCGGTGCTGACCGACTTGCCCGTCATCGGTCCGCCGATGACCAGGTGCCTTGCGCTCTCGGTGTAGCCCCCCGCAAACTCCACGAGCTCTGCGACAGGCGTGCCGATTCGTGCCCGGACATTCATTGGCCTCGCGATGCCGTCTCCGGTGATAGTCGTGATGCGGGAGATCAGCGGTTCGCCGTCCTGCAGCCAGTCGTGGATGGCTGCCGCAGTGCCGACATTCTGCACCAGGCACCCGGCGTCCGTAGGCAGACCGCCGCTCGGCACCTCCCTGTTCGTGACGAGCTGGACCAGCTGGTCCTCGCCGCCGGACGGGTAAATCGTCGGAATCTGCCTGAGCGAAAGCCGCTCGTCGCCCACATTGGTCATTGCTGCTGCGAGTTGCTGAATCGCATCGGGCTTGTCGCTTTCGACGACGATGCAGGCGGCGTCCAGTTGCAGCGCGTGCAGGAGAATTTGCGCGCCGCTCACGATGTCGTGTGCGCATTCGCGCATCAGCATGTCGTCGCAGCTGATGTAAGGCTCGCATTCCGCGCCGTTGAGGATCAGGTACTCGAGATTGCCGGAAACGGCCTGCATGAGTTTCTGAGCGGTCGGGTAGACGGCGCCACCGAGACCGACGATCCCGCCCTGGAGGATCTTCTGCAACACCGTCTCCGCAGGCAGCTCGGCATAGGGGATCGGCTCTTCCCATGAGTCCATCGCCCGATCCTGACCGTCGCATTCGATGACGATACAGGGTGCGGGATCGCCGTGGCGGCCAGCTACGGGCCAGGGCTCGATGGCGACGACCCTACCCGACGAAGAGGCATGCACCGGTGCGCCGAGCGTGCCAGCGGGCTCCGCAAGCAGCTGGCCCTTGAGCACGCGCTCGCCGATGCCCACGAGCGGCTGCGCGGGCTCGCCGACGTGCTGGTCGATCGGCAGTATCAGCTGGCCGGGCAGTGGCGGTGACTGGATCGACAGCCCGGTGGACGCGGATTTGTGCGCGGTGAGCCGCAACCCGCCGTGCAGCTTGCCGAGATCGTATGTCGCTGCGGGGCCCGGCACTATGACGCCCGCATCGTTATGCAGTCCACCGGGCACGGCGCGAGGCATAGCTCGCAACCCGTGCATTCCTGCTCGATCACTGTATGCATGAGCTGGTGGGCTCCGACGATCGCGTCCACCGGGCACGCGGCGCGGCAGTAGGTGCAGCCGATACAGAGCGACTCGTCGATGACCGCGACGGCAGGTGCTGCCGGACCGGTCGCAAGCGGAGGAGCTTCATCGCGCCCGAGCAGGTCAGCGAGACGCCGCACCGTATCGTTACCGCCCGGCGGGCAAAGATTGATTGCCGCGCCGTCTTCGACGATCGCCGCGGCATACGGTCGGCAGCCCGGATATCCGCATTGTGCACACTGGGTTTGCGGCAGGAGCTCATTGACGCGCTCTACGAGTCCCGAGTTGTTTGCCGGCAGCCTGCGGGCGGCGAAGCTCAGGCCGAGGCCGGCGACCAGCGCGATGACTGTGAGTGTAAGGACGGCGATACCCATGCGATATCCCGGCGCTCAAAGCCGCGCCATGCCCGCGAATCCCATGAACGCCAGCGACATCATGCCGGCCGTTACGAGTGCGATAGCCGCGCCGCGGAAGGGCGCCGGCACGTCGGCAGCATCCAGGCGTTCGCGGATGGCGGCAAACATGATCAGCACCAGCGCAAAGCCACCGGCGGCGCCGAGGCCGTAGAACACCGACTGCACGAAGCCGGTCGACTGCTGCACGTTGAGCAGCGCAACGCCGAGCACCGCGCAGTTCGTCGCGATGAGCGGGATGTAGATCCCGAGAACCTGGTCGAGCAGGGGACTGAGCCGGCGCACCATGATCTCGGTGAACTGCACGCTGGCCGCGATGACGAGGATAAACGTTATCGTCCGCAGGTATTCCAGATCGAGCGGCACGAGAACATAAACGTGCAGCAGGTAGGCGGTTGCCGATGACAGCGTGAGCACGAATGCCGTGGCGAGGGACATTCCCGTTGCCGCCTCGAGATTGCGCGACACGCCCATGAACGGGCACAGGCCCAGGAAGCGCATGAGCACGAAGTTGTTGACCAGCACCGTGGCCACTAGGATGACGAACAGTTCAGTCATGCAATGTCCCGGCGTTTACGCCGGCTGGTAAATCGCTACTTGACCCGCATGCCCGGTTCTGCGCCGTCATCCGGTGACAGCAGGAAGATGTCTTCTCCGCCGGGCCCGGCAGCCAACACCATACCTTCGGAAACGCCGAAACGCATCTTGCGCGGCGCGAGGTTGGCAACGACGACCACGTGCCGCCCGACGAGGCTCTCGGGTTCATACGCAGCCTTGATGCCGGCAAACACGTTGCGCCTCGAATCGCCGAGATCGAGCGTTAGCGCGAGCAGCTTATCGGCGCCTTCTACAGGTTCCGCCTTGTCGATGCGCGCAATCCGCAAGTCGACCTTCATGAAGTCGTCGATACTGATCGTGTCGTCCTGTTCGGCGGGCCCAGCCTGGTGTGTTTCCTTCGATTGTTCGACCATACTTTGCACCTGCTCGGGCTCGACGCGCTTGAGTAACGGCGTGAATGTGTTGATCGTCGCATCGAGCAATGGTGTCGAAGCGTCCGCCCAATGCCACTCATCGTCACCGAGGAAGCGCCTTGCGCCCTCGGCTACGGCGGGAATCACGGGGGCGAGATAAATCATGAGGCTGCGGAACATGTTCAGCCCCTGGGTGCAGACGAGCTGCACCTCGTCGAGACGAGCCTCGTCCTTGATCATCACCCACGGCTTCTTGTCGTCGATATAGCGGTTAGCCTTGTCGGCCAGGGCCATGATCAGTCGCATCGCCTTGGAATACTCGCGACCCTCGTAGTGCGAGGCCAGCGTCTCGGACGCGTCTGCGAACTCGTCGAACAGCGCCGCATCTGCAAGAGCGCCGGATAATTGGCCATCGAATCGCTTGCCGATGAACCCGGCGCAGCGGCTGGCGATATTCACGAGCTTGCCCACGAGATCCGCGTTCACGCGGGCGACGAAATCCTCGAGGTTGAGGTCGATATCCTCGATCGTCGGCCCCAGCTTGGCGGCGTAGTAGTAACGCAGGTAACTCGGGTCGAGATTATCCAGGTAAGTGCGTGCCTTGATGAACGTGCCGCGTGACTTCGACATCTTCAGGCCGTTCACGGTCAGGAAGCCATGCGCGAACACGCTCGTCGGGGTCCGAAAGCCCGAGCCCTCGAGCACGGCTGGCCAGAACAGCATATGGAAGTACATGATGTCCTTGCCGATGAAGTGATAGACCTCGGTGTCGTGTCCCGGCCGCCAGTATTCGTCGAAATCGAGGTCGTCACGTTTGTCGCAGAGGTTGCGGAAACTCGCCGGGTAGCCGACCGGTGCGTCGAGCCAGACATAGAAGTACTTGTCCTCGGTTCCCGGAATGCGGAAACCGAAGTAGGGCGCATCACGGGAGATGTCCCAGTCCTGCAGGCCTGCATCGAACCACTCGTCGAGTTTGGCGACGGCATTGCGATCGAGCTTCGAGGCGCCCATCCAATTTCGCAACCGCTCCTCGTAGTTGCCGAGGCGAAAGAAATAATGCTCCGATTCCCGCAGGACGGGTGTTGTCCCGGAGACGACGGAAACCGGGTCGACCAGGTCGGCCGGCGTGTACGTCTTGCTGCAGTTCTCGCAGGCGTCGCCGTACTGATCGGGCGTCTTGCAGAACGGGCAGGTTCCACGCACGAAACGATCTGGCAGGAACATGCCTTCTTTCTCGTCATAGGCCTGTTCGATAGATTTCGTGTAGATATCGCCTGCATCGCGCAGGGCTTCGAACATCTCGACAGTCAGCGCCTCGTTCTCCGGCGAGTGCGTCGTGTGGAAGTTGTCCATATCGACACCAAAGTCCTCGAACACACTGACGAACTCCTTCGAATTCGTCGCGGTCAACTCCTCCGGCGTGATACCGAGCTCGCGCGCCTTGAGCATGATCGGCGTGCCGTGTGCGTCGGCCGCGCAGACGTAGATGCAGGTGTGACCGCGGAGCTTCTGGAAGCGAACCCAGATATCCGTCTGGATGTACTCGACCATATGCCCCATGTGCGGCAGACCGTTTACATAGGGCAGGGCGCTCGTAACGAGGATTTTTCGGGGCGTATCGGTCATGGGGCGCGATTATGCCACGGGCGGTGGGAAAAGAGCCCGCTCCCGGGTATTTGTCTCCGGGCTGCTCGCTTCGCTCGCTTTATGCCTCGTCGACAAACACCCGGGATCGGGCTCTCTTGAGGTAAGCGTTCGGTTTTTCGACTGAACTCCGCCACCAAGTCATCGAGGCGTGCAACGGGGATGTTTTTCGAGGAAGTAAAGCGCAGCGCAGCGAGCCATGACGAGAAAAATCATCGCCGTTGCACGCCAGAAGACCCCCTAATCCTCGTCTTTCATTCTTTGGAATTTGGACTTGTCGTTGGCCTGCTGGTAGGCGTCCCGGCCGGAGACCATGCCCTGGCTGACGAGGTTCATCAGTGCGTTGTCCATGGTCTGCATGCCGACGTTGCCGCCGGACTGCATGGCGGTCTCGAGCTGATCGAGTTTGCCCTGTCGGATCAGGTTTGCAACGGCCGGCGTATTGACGAGGATCTCCAGCGCCGCGATGCGGCCCGCGTGCCGCTTGGTTGGCAGCAGTTGCTGCGACACGACGCCGCGTAACGAAGTCGAGATCATCGTACGGATATGCGCCTGCTTGTCGGCAGGGAAGGAATTCACGATACGGTCGACGGTCTGGCCGGCGCCGTTGGTGTGGAGCGTCCCCATGACGAGGATACCCATCTCCGCGGCGGTGACGGCGATGCTGATAGTCTCGAGGTCACGCATTTCGCCGACGAGCACGACATCGGGGTCTTCGCGCAACGCGGAGTGCAGGGCTTCCGCGAAACTCGGGCTGTGTACGCCGATTTCGCGCTGACTGATCAGGCAGCCCTGCGCCTTGTGGACGAATTCGACGGGGTCCTCGATCGTCAGGATATGCCCCTTCAGGCGCTTGTTCATTGAGTCGATCATTGCAGCGAGCGTCGTCGACTTGCCGGAGCCCGTTTTACCGGTGACGAGGATCATCCCCTGCGTATGCCGGCAGAGGTCGTGAATGACCTTCGGCATGTTGAGGTCGGCCAGCGTCAGTGCCTGCGAAGGAATGGCGCGGAAAATTGCGCCGATACCGTTCAGGTGACGGAATACATTCACGCGGAAGCGAGAGACGTCCGGGATCTCGTAGGCAAAGTCGGCGGCGTCGTCCTGCTCGAAGTCACGCTGCGTTGCACCGTCCATTATCTCGAGCATGCACTCCCTGACGTTGTCGATCGTGAGGGATTCCTTCTCGAGGACCTGCAGGTGACCATGGATTCTGGCGCGCACCGGGTCTCCCGACACGAAGTGCAGGTCGGAAGCGTTACTCTGCAGGGCCGTTGTGAGGTACTGGTCGATCTTCATCAGGTGCCCAGCTTCTCGTTGCCGCCCATATCGACCAGCGGCACGGATTCCGTATCCGTGACAAAGCGCTGGAACTTCTTCTTGTCGTTCGCGAAGCGAATCGCGTCGTCCGGGTCTATTTCCTTTTTCTGGATCGCCCGGAGCAGAGCCGCGTCCATCAACTGCATGCCCTGGTTCGCGCCGGTCTGCAGCTGCGACGGTATCTGGTGAGTCTGGTCGGACGTGATCATCTTCGCGATGGCGCGGTTGTTCACGAGAATTTCGAGAATTGCGCGACGACCCTTGCCGTCCACGGTCTTGACGAGTACCTGGGTGATCACCGCCTTCAGGCTCATCGCGAGAAATGCCTTGGTCTGCTCACGCAGTTCGCCGGGCAACGCGTCGATGATACGGTCGATGGTTTTTACCGCACCGGTCGTGTGCAAGGTGCCGAGCACCAGGTGGCCGGTCTCGGCAGCGGTCATCGCCATCATGATCGTCTCGGCATCGCGAAGCTCGCCTACCAGGATGACGTCCGGGTCCTCGCGCATCGCGGAACGCACCCCGTCGGCAAAGCTACGCACGTGAGTGTTCAGTTCGCGCTGGATGACCTGGCAGTTCTTGCTCGGATGAACGAACTCGATCGGGTCTTCGAGGCTGATGATATTCAGGTTTCTCCTCTCGTTGAGGTGATTGATCATCGCTGCCAGCGTCGTGGATTTACCGGTCCCGGTCGAGCCGGTGACGAGCACCATTCCCTGGTGGTAGTCGCAGAAATCGGCAAGCACCTTCGGCATACCGAGCTGCGAAAGCGTCGGCACGGTGCCGGGAATATGCCGGAATACGGCGCCGATGCCGGTCACCTTGCGAAACACGTTGACGCGAAATCGCCCGCCTTCCTCGGCCACGTAGGAAAAATCGAGGTCGTGACCCTCGTCGAGACGTTCGAGCTGCTGCTGCGTGAGGATCTCACGCACGTAGCCGTCGAGTTCGGTGTCGGACAGCTGGCGGAACTTGATGGGCAGCAGGTCGCCATTCATGCGCAGCATGGGTGGCACCCCGACCGCGAGGTGCACGTCTGAGCAGCCTTGAGCCAGGCCGAGCTTCAGAAATGCGTCGATACGCGCCATTTACAGCTGTTCATCCATTAAATCAGTGGCTTAGCCGTATCCTAGGCGGAATTCAGGCCGCTGGCCAGAGCGAGGTCACATTTTTCGACATTGACGCCGCCTGGCGTCACACGCGGATGGCGTCGAGCGCGTCGGTGAGTTCCGTCATCGACTGGTAGCGCTTGGTCTTGTCGACCGACATGGCCTTGTTGATGATAGCCGCGAATCCGTCCGGGATATCCGGGTTAATTTCCTGGCACGGCTTCGCCTTGCCCTGGACGTGCTGGTACATGACCGACATATGGTCGCCGCGGCTGTACGGGGGTATGCCCGTCACCATCTCGTACATGATCACGCCCACGCTGTAGATGTCCGCCGTTTCATCCACTTTCTTACCGAGGATCTGCTCCGGCGCCATGTACTTCGGAGAACCGATGACGTAGCCGGTCTTCGTCAGCTGGGTGTCGCCGCTCGATGCGGCAGCCGCAACGCCGAAATCCACGATCTTCAGCAGCCCTTCGCTGTTGACGAGCACGTTCGCGGGTTTCAGGTCGCGGTGGATGACGCCGGCCTGGTGCGCCACCGTCATGCCGGTCGCTATGTCGCGCGAAAAGCCCAGCGCTTTCTGGATATCCATGGGTTTGTTGTCCGGCATTTCCCCAGACAAGGTATGCGAGGGGAAATATTCCATGGAAATCGCGTAAGAACCCTGCAGGTTCAGGAAGTCGTAAATACGAATCACATTGCGATGCGTGATCTTGCGGGAGTAACGCAGCTCGTGAACGAACCGCTTCATCATCTCTTCGTCGGACGAGACGTTCGGGTTCAGGAACTTGAGAATCAGTCGTTCGTCGACCACTTCGTCCTGCATCAGCAACACCGTGCCGAAAGCGCCTTTGCCGATCTTCTCGATGTACTTGTAGCGCCCTTCGATGACGTCCCCGGGCTTGAGCTTGGAAATATCGAGCGGCAGCGCTGCCGGGGGCGCCGGGCGTTCGCCTTGCACCGTGGTTTCGTCCAGCGAAGCCGCCGCCGTGCGGGCCTTGGCCTGTTCGTCGAGCAGTTTCTCGAGATCCTTGTCGTCCAGCAGCAGGGTCCGCGTCTGGTCGCCGATCTTCTCGGCGCGAACGTTTTCGGCCAGCATCGTCGCGGAGAAGCGCGCGTCCAGATCCTTGAGTGCCTTGTCCGCCATGTTGATCACCGTCGGTTCCTCGGCCTGCTTGATCTTCTGCAGAACGGTACGAACGGTGTCCGCATGCGTCTCGTCGGCAAGTTTGGACAGCGCCTTGACAGCTTCGACCTGGAGTTCGCGGTCCGGGCTCTTGAGTAGTGGCACGATCAGCGGTATGTGCCGGTGATCACCGAGTTTGGCCAGCGCACGCACTACGACGGTATCGGTCTTCGTGTCTTTGCCGAGCATCGATTCGAGCTTCGGCAGTGCCTTGGGGTTGCCGATCTTCGACAACGCATCAACGGCACGCTCGCGAACCCACCAGTCCGAGTCGTCGGTAGCCGCGATCAGGTGATCGACGGCGCGCTCGTCCTTGGTGGCGTTCAGGATTTCGATCGCCGTGCGGCGAATTTCCTCATCTTCGTCGCTGATCAGTGCAACGACAGAGTCGACGACCTTGGGGCCGCCGATCTCCGCCAGCGCGTCCCCGGCCCGCGAGCGTACCCACCAGTCGTCGTCTTTGAGGACTTCCAGCAATTCCTTGACGGAATTGACGGTGCCGACCTCGTTGAGTACCTCCACCGCAGCGCGCCGCGAATACTCGGACTCGTCCTTCAATGCATCCGCGAGGTATTTGACCGTCTCGGGATGATTGATCTGGATCATCATGTCGACGGCCTTGTTCTGCACGTCGAGGTCCGGGTCCTGGAGAAGCTTGGCGACCGCCGCGATATTCACGTTGCTGCCGCGCGAGGCGAGGGCACTCAGCGCCGCGCCGCGGACCATCTTGTTGGTGTCGCGCAGCTCGACTTCCAGCGCCGCGTTGATCTCCGCGCTGTCGAATTTCTTGAGCAGGTTGATCAGGTGGATCTTGATCACCGGATCGCGACCGCCCATGCGCGCGATCAGGTCCGGCACCATCTCCGGGCGGATCATGCGCTCGATGATCCTGAACACCGCTGCCTTTTCCTTGACGTCGAGGTCGTAGGCACGCTGCAGGAGCTCGTGGACGCTCAGGTCGTCCTTGTGTACCTGCAGTATTTCGATAAGAGCCGGCTTCGAGACCTCGTCATCCTCGAACCAGTCCAGGAGCTGATTGATGTTGTAATCGGTGGTACTGCACAGCGCCCACGCGGTGCCTTTCACGACACGCTCATTGCCGTCCGCGAGGCCCTCGCGGTAGTAGTCGAGGGTCTTGTCGTTTACGAGCGCGGACAGGATATCCACGAACACCATGGTGTGTGATTTATCGGACATCGCGAGCGCATCGATGACCTTGGGGATAACTTTTGGCCCGATCTTCTTGATCTTGCCAACCAGTCTGCGCGCACCGGAGCTGGTGGGGTCCTTCTCGGCGACCAGCTGCTGGATCAGCTGCTCCGACCGAAATGAGCCGAGCAGGCTCATCGGCGTGCTCCGCTTTGTGCAGGCGAAACGCCGCTGGGGGAAGCTGCCTCCAGCCTCCCTGCACACGACATGTATAAAGCGCTTCTGTTACGCAACGACAATCGTATTGCTCTCGCCCACGCGAAACGGGGCGCCCGGGATCGCAAAGACCCGCAGACGTATCCCTCAAACCCGATGCGGCGCATTATGCCACATCGCCCCGCCGCACATTTCGGCCGGTGGCCTTGAAAAATCAGGCCTGAGGCGCATGTCCTGCCACGATGAAGCACTTGGCAGCCGGCTGGCCTCGGTTACAATGTGCGACCCGCCGCCCCTCCCGGGGGCGGTTACCGAGAAATTTTACCTAATAAGAGAACCTGAAGTGTGACGTCGTCAACAGATTCCAGTGTGAAGAAGCTAGTCGAGGGCCTGAAACTGCCGGGCGTGGACCACGCAGTCGGCGACGTAGGTCGTGTTGTCGCCGCCGAGGCGAGTGGCTCGTCTGCCAATGTCAGTGTCGAGCTCGGATTCCCGGCGGACGGGGCTATTGGCAGCTGGCGGGAGTTCATTGCGAACGCCGTGAAGACGGAAACAGGGCTGGCAGATGTGGATGTGACCCTGGCGTGTTCGATCACCGCTCACGGCGTGCAACGCAATCTGAAGCCCCTTGCCAACGTGCGCAACGTCATTGCCGTTTCGTCGGGCAAAGGCGGTGTCGGCAAGTCGACGGTGGCCGTCAATCTCGCGCTGGCGCTGTCGGCGGATGGTGCCACCGTTGGCCTGCTCGACGCCGATATTTACGGGCCGAGCCAGCCGCACATGGTGGGCCTGGTCGGGGAACGGCCGACGACCACGGACGGTCAGAGCATGTCACCGATGGACGCTCTTGGTCTGCAGGTCATGTCGATCGGCTTCCTGATCGACCCGGACCAGCCGATGGTATGGCGTGGGCCCATGGTGACGTCTGCGCTCAACCAGTTACTCAACCAGACCAGCTGGCGTGATCTCGACTACCTGATCGTGGATATGCCGCCGGGCACCGGTGACATTCAGCTGACACTGTCGCAGCAGGTGCCGGTCTCGGGCGCCGTGGTCGTGACGACGCCGCAGGACATTGCCGCTATCGATGCACGCAAGGGCCTCGCGATGTTCCGCAAGGTCTCGATCCCCGTGCTCGGTGTCATCGAGAACATGAGCACGCACATCTGCACGGCTTGCGGCCACGAGGAGGCCATTTTCGGCGCCGGTGGTGCGGATGCCATGGTGAAGGACTTCAATGTCGAATTGCTCGGCAAGCTGCCGCTCGACTCGCGCATTCGCGAGCAGGCGGATTCCGGCAACCCGACGGTGGCGTCGGACCCGGATTCGCCGGCTGCAGAGGCGTTCCGCGCCGCAGCGCGGCGAATGGCGGCGGCGCTCGCCATGCAGGGCAAGGACTACAGCGCCAGGTTCCCCAAGATCGTCATCGAGTAGCGCGGGTGAGCATCAAGTCTGATCGCTGGATTCGCCGCATGGCGGCCGAACACGGCATGATCGAACCGTTCGAGCCCGGCCAGGTTCGCGAAAACGAAAATGGCCGCATCGTCTCGTACGGCACCTCGAGTTACGGCTACGACGTACGCTGCTCCAACGAATTCAAGATATTCACCAATATCAACTCCGCGATCGTGGATCCGAAAGGCTTCGACGAAACCAGCTTCGTCGATCTGACGAGCGACGTCTGCGTGATTCCGCCGAATTCGTTCGCGCTGGCCCGTACCGTGGAATATTTCCGGATCCCCAGGACGGTACTCACGATCTGCCTCGGCAAGTCGACCTATGCCCGCTGCGGCATCATCGTAAACGTGACGCCGCTGGAGCCCGAGTGGGAAGGGCACGTCACGCTGGAGTTTTCCAACACCACGCCGCTGCCGGCGAAGATCTATGCCAACGAAGGTGTGGCACAAATGCTGTTCCTGGAGTCCGACGAGCCCTGCGAGACCTCGTACAAGGACCGCGGCGGCAAGTACCAGGGCCAGACCGGCGTCACCCTCCCCAAGGCCTGACAGAACTCCCGAATTATCAATAACCTGGCTTGACGCGCATTCGTCGGCCTTTGGAGGCGGGCTGCGGCGACGATTTTTCTCGTCATGGCTCCCTTCGGTCCGCTTTACTTCCTCGAAAAACGTCGCCGACAGCCCGCATGGCGTGGCCGGCGAGGAGGCCGGGCGGCGAGCCGGGGCGTTTGTCGACCGAAGTAAAGCGCAGCAAGCGAAGCGCAGCGAGCCATGAGGGAGACAAATGACCGGGTCGCCTGGCAGGTCACTGCGTTGCTGACATCGTCGCCGCAGCCCGCCCCCGGTCGCCCCTAACCGACCGCCGCGGTCCGACGAGCCAGGCCGCCGCAGGGCGTCGTCGGGGCTTGTTGTTCGGTCAGAGGTCGAAGTCGAGGACGACGGGATCGTCGAGGCGTTTGCCGTCGAGCCAGGTGGCTCCATCCTGCATTTTGAGGCGCCCGGCACCGAACCAGTCCGCCGCGGTGGGGTAGATCTGGTGTTCGACGGCCTGGACCCGCTGCATCAGCTCATCGGGCTCGCTGCTGGGCGCAACGCGGATTCTGCCCTGCACGATGCGCGGCCCGCCATCGAGTTCCTCGGTTACGAAATGCACCGTGCTGCCGTGGTGGGTGTCGCCGGCCTCGAGGACGCGCGCGTGCGTGTTGAGCCCGGGGTAACGCGGCAGCAGCGCCGGATGGATGTTCAGGATCCGCCCCGCGTAATGCTGCACGAACCACGGACTCAATATGCGCATGAACCCGGCCAGCACGAGGAGCTCCGGTTCCCACGGGGCAAGGGCTTCAGCCACTGCCTGGTCGAATTTCTCACGCGTTTCGTACCGGCCGTGTTCGATGCATTGCGTCTCGATACCGGCATCACGTGCCCGCGTCAGCCCGTAGGCATCCGGCCGGTTCGAGAAGACCCCGCAGAGATCGATGGACATGGATCCCTGCGCGACACGATCGATGAACGACTGGAGGTTAGTGCCCGATCCCGAAATCAGGATAGCCGTCCTGCAGTTTCCGGCGCTCAAAGGAACTGCACCGGAGCGGAACCTGCGGCGATGCGGCCAATCTCCCAGGCCGATTCGCCGGCGTCCGCGAGCAGGCTCGTCGCCTTCGCGACGTCGGCAGCGTCGACGACCGCGATCATGCCGACGCCGCAGTTGAACGTGCGGCGCATCTCGTCAGTCGCGATGTTGCCGGCTTCGGCGAGCCAGTCGAACACGGCGCCCGGTTCCCAGGATGCCGTGTCGATTTCCGCGTGCAGGGAGTCATCGAGGATGCGCGGCAGGTTCTCGGTGATCCCGCCGCCGGTGATATGCGCGAGGCCCTTTATCGTCACGGCGCTCATGAGTTCCAGCACCGGTTTCACGTAGATGCGGGTCGGGGCGAGAAGCCGTTCGCTCGCGGGAATGCCATCGATATTGCTGTCGCCGGCCAGTTCGAGCACTTTTCGAATCAGCGAGTAACCGTTCGAGTGCGGGCCGCTCGAAGCGATGCCTATCAGCGCATCGCCAGCCGCGATCGCGCTGCCGTCGATCATCGCGTCCCTCTCTACCGCGCCGACGCAGAACCCGGCAAGGTCATAGTCACCTTCCGCATACATGTCCGGCATTTCGGCGGTCTCGCCACCGATGAGCGCGGCGCCGGCCTGGCTGCAGCCCGCCGCGATGCCTTTGACCACGTTCGCGGCCACCTCGATCTCCAGTTTCCCGCAGGCAAAATAATCGAGGAAAAACAATGGCTCCGCGCCCTGAACCAGAACATCGTTCACGCACATGGCGACGAGGTCGATGCCGATCGTGTCGTGGACACCGAGCTGCTGGGCGAGCTTGAGTTTCGTCCCTACACCGTCAGTTCCCGAGACGAGAACCGGCTCCCGGTAGCGGCCCGGCGGCAGCGCGAACAATCCGCCGAAACCGCCGATTCCCGACATGACCTCCGGGCGGCGGGTTGCGGCCACGATGGGCTTGATTCGCTCGACGAGCGCGTTGCCGGCGTCGATGTCGACACCGGCATCCCTGTAAGTGAGTTTCTTGTTGGCCATCGATAAGTGGCAATTTCTGAGAGGGCGATATAATAGTCGCTGGGCACCCACGGGGAAACCACCCTTGCTGACACTCCCGGATCTGTATTTGCCGGCTGCGATTCGCCGGCTCATCGCCTGTCTTGCGCTGCTACTCGTCGTCATTGCGCCGAGTGGCGTCGTCAGTGCTGTCGAAGTCACGTCGCTGTATACGGCCGAAGTACTGCTCGATCCCGACGAGGATGATCCGCGCGAGGCCGCTTATCGAAGCGCGCTGGCCGAGGTCCTGCTGCGCGTCTCGGGCTCAGGTATCACTGACGACCCCGAGCTGCTGGATCTCCTTTTTCCCAATCCCGCGTCCTACGTCGTGCAGTTTCGGCCGGGCGAGGAAGACACGCTGTGGGTCAGGTTTGACGGCAACGCCGTGGAGGAGGTACTGCGGCGCAACGGGCAGCCGGTATGGGGCAGCGATCGCCCGCTCACCCTGATCTGGCTCGCGGTGGACTGGGGGCAGGGCGAGCGCGAGATTCTGGGCGCGGACGATCCGGAGCGCAGCGACGACGAGGCCCGCACCATCGACCGCAACCGGCTGCTGCGGCAGCGGGTACTGGACGTTGCCGAGCGTCGTGGTCTGCCGGTTGCCTTGCCCCTGCTCGACACCGAAGACCTCGCACGCGTGACTTTTCCCGACATCTGGGGAGGTTTCGACGAACTCATCCTCGATGCATCACGCCGCTACGAAGCAAACTCGGTTCTCATCGGGCGCATCCGTGCCGATTCGGGTCAGCGGAATCGCTGGACCTACCACTTTGGCGGCGAGGAGCGTGCCTGGACCGGCGAACCCGAGCTCGTGGTCAATCTCGTGGCGGATATGCTTGCCGCCGAATTTGCGATCGGTGGCGACGCGACGGTCCAGAGGGTTGAACTGCGCGTCGCCGGTATCAACACCGTGGATGCATACGGCAGCGTACAGCGGATACTGTCCGATCTGAACGTTGTTGAGAACTTCACTATCGTCTCTGTCGAGGGCGACCGGGTCCTGTACCGGGTCGAGGCACACGGTGGTGGCGCGAGGCTGGCGCGGGCGCTGCGCCTGAGCGGTCTCGTCGAACAGGACCGGTTTGACAGTGCAGCGTTTCCTGGCGATTCCTCGGCCGCGGTGCTGGAATTCTTCTACAGTCCCTGACGGCCCTTGCCATGAATCTTGGCTGGATTCCCAACGCGATATCGCTGATGCGCATTGCGCTGATCGTGCCGATCCTGATGCTGATCCTGCGTGACGAGTACGGATGGGCGCTCGGCCTGTTCTTCTTTGCGGGTTTTTCAGACGGTCTCGACGGCTACCTGGCAACGCATTTCAACTGGCAAACGAGGCTCGGCGGGCTGCTGGACCCCGTGGCCGACAAATTGCTCGTAGCCGGCATGTTCATTACGCTCGCCTGGGTAGGCCAGATCCCGTCCTGGCTGGCGGCCGTGGTGATATTGCGCGACGTCGTCATCTTCGGCGGCGCAGTTGCCTATAATTTCCTGATTGAGCCGGTGCAGGGGGAACCGTCGCGTATCAGCAAGCTCAATACGGCACTCGAGCTACTGTTCCTGTTTTTCGTATTGAGCCATGCCGGGTTCGGATGGCCCGACGAGATAACACAGACCGTGCTTGGTGCGTCGATACTGGTCACCGTTGTGATTAGTGGCGCGGACTATGTGTGGTCCTGGTCACGCCGCGCGCACGCCGGAGGATCGAATGAAGTCTGACCTGCGTATCAACTGGATCATCGCGATCGGGCTGACCGGCTGGCTGATGTACCTGCTTGCACCAATCCTGACGCCGTTCGTGGCCGCGGCCCTGCTGGCCTATGTCGGTGACCCGCTGGCGGATCGCCTGCAGAGGCTGAAGCTGCCGCGCACGCTCGCGGTCGTTGCGGTATTCCTGTTGACCTTCCTGACGCTCGGGCTGCTGGTCCTGCTGATCGTGCCGCTGATCCGCAGCCAGGTCGGCGCCCTGCTGAATGCGCTGCCGGCGATCGGTGCCCAGGTGGAGCAGGTCTGGCTGCCGTGGTTTGCGGAGTTCTTCGACATCGAGCTTGGCGAACACGTCGGCATCGGACCGTTCCTCGCGCGCTACAGCGAGATGGCCGGGAACTGGGGCGGCAAGGTACTCCTCGGTGTCGCCGAGTCGGGTGGCGCGCTGGCCGCCGCCGTCATCAGCCTGTTCCTCGTGCCGATCCTGACCTTCTACATGTTGCGCGACTGGGACCTGATCGTTGCCCGCATCGGCGCACTGGTGCCCTTGAGCCAGCGGGGCACGATATTCGGCCTCGTCCGGGAGGCCGATGAAATGCTAGGCGCCTTCCTTCGGGGGCAGCTGCTCGTCATGATGGCGTTGGCGGTCATCTACTCGGCCGGCCTGAGTCTCGTGGGCCTGAAGTTTGCCGTGGCGATCGGTGTCGTATCCGGGCTGGTCAGTTTTGTCCCGTATCTCGGTCTGGTATTCGGGGTCCTGCTGGCATCCTTGACGGTCGTTCTCGAGCCCGACCCGCTCTGGCGCCTCGTCGGGGTGTTTGCGACCTTTACCATCGCGCAGCTCATCGAGGGGTCGATTCTCACGCCCAAGCTCGTCGGGGACCGCATCGGCCTGCACCCGGTGCTGGTCATTTTCGCCGTCGCCGCGGGCGGCCAGCTGTTCGGCTTTTTCGGCATCCTGCTGGCGCTGCCGGCGGCCGCCGTGCTGTCGGTGGTCGTTCGTTATGCGTACACGACCTACCTCAAGGAACATCCGCAGGAAGCGGAAGAGCTGCGCGAAGCCACCGCCGAGGCCGGTCATCCGGATGCGGAAAGCGGGGAGTCGTCTTGAGCCAGCTTGCCCTGCCGTTGCGGCTCGACGATCACGCGATCTTCGACACGTTTCTGGCCGCCGGGAACGAGCCCGTCGTCGACTATCTGCAGTCCCTTGCGAGTGCGGCGCCCGGTCAGGGCGCGTGGCTCTGGGGCGCGCCCGCTACCGGGAAGTCACACCTGCTGCAGGCAACCTGCGAGCGCTTCGACGACCGCGCCGCTTATCTCCCCCTGGCGGATCTCTCGGGAGCGGGGCCGGCATTGCTGGAGGGCCTCGCATCACGGCAGCTCGTTTGCATCGACGACCTGGACGGTGTCGCGGGAGACGAGGACTGGGAGCGCGGTCTCTTCATCCTCTGCAACGACCTTGTCGAGGCCGGGCATCACCTGGTCGTGAGCGCGAGCTGTGCGCCGCGCGAGAGCGGGATCGCGCTCGCGGACCTGCGCAGCCGGCTGCAGCGGCTGGCCACCTTCCATGTCCGGGAACTCGACGACGCAGGCCGTGTAGCGGCATTGCAGCTACGTGCAAGTCATCGTGGCGTCGAGTTGCCCGGCGATACCGCACGCTACCTGATGGCCCGCAGCAGGCGCGACATGCAGAGCCTCTACGAGCTGCTCGACAAGCTCGACCTGGCCGCACTGCGGGCCCAGCGCAGGCTGACGATCCCGTTCGTCAGGGACGTGCTGGAGTCGAACTAGGCTTCCAGTCTGCCGCTTCAGTCGGCGAGGCGGCTCGCGATATCGGCAACACGCGCGCCGAGCGCGCGCGCAAGCGTCTTTTCGTCACCCGAGAGGCTGTCGGTTTCCCGCCCCCAGGAAATATGCGAGGCGCCGTAGGGCGAGCCGCCTGTCGTCGTCGTTGAGAGCGCTTTCTCCGAGTACGGCAGGCCGACGTAAATCATGCCGTGATGCAGCAGCGGGATGGCCATGGTCAACAGGGTCGTTTCCTGGCCCCCGTGCAACGAGGATGTCGAGGTGAACACGCCCGCAGGCTTGCCGATCAGCGCACCCGAGAGCCACTCGGTCACCGTGTTGTCGAAAAAGTATTTCAGCGACGCGGTCATATTGCCGAAGTGGGTCGGGCTGCCGAGCACGAGACCGGCACATTCATCCAGGTCTGACAGCTCGACGTAAGGCGGCCCGGACTCGGGTACGGCAGCATCGCGGGTCTCGACAGTGCTGGAAACGGGGGGCACGGTGCGCAGGCGCGAAGACATGCCCTTCACCGAGTCGACGCCGTGGCAGACTTCTCGCGCCAGCGCCTCCGTCATGCCGAAACCGGAGTCGAAAAGCACCAGGACGTCGCTCATGAGCCCAGGATCTCCTGTACGTTTTCTGGCGGGCGGCCGATTACCGCTGCGCCTGCGTTGTCGTCGACGACTATCGGGCGTTGCATCACCTTCGGATGTTGGGTCAGCCAGGCTGCGAGCGATGCATCGTCAGCGAGGTCGGGCAGGTCGGTAGCGTTGCGGAACTCGTCCTCGTTACGGCGCAAGAGGTCGGACACCGGTATACCGAGCTTGCTGGCAAGTTCGCGAATCCGCGCCGCGCCGGGGGGCTCTTCGAGGTACCTGACCACTTTCGGGCTGACCCCGGCGTTTTCTATTAATTCCAGTGTTTTCCGAGACTTGGAGCAGCGTGGGTTGTGGTAGATCGTGATAGTCATGGCTGGTGTCGGTATTTGGGACAAAAAGACAGCTGCGAACTCTATCAGGCTGCCGGCTGCCCGTCAGTGGCTATCCTCGCGCTTGACCTTGTTCACGACGGTTGCTAGCTTTTTTCGGCTCCGCGTTTCAAAATAACAACAATGACTCCAACCCGCACAATTTCGCGCCTGGCTGGCGCGCTCGCCCTGCTGCTGCTTTTCGCCGCCTGCGAAACGGCGCCGCCCGTTCAGGAAATGAGCGATGCGAGGCAGGCGATCACGGTTGCGCGAGAGGCCGGCGCAGCCGATCTCGCGGCGTCGGAACTCGCCGAGGCCGAACGGTACCTCCAGGATGCAGAGGAAAGGCTCGACCGCCAGCAATACCGGGAGGCGCGGAACGCGGCCCTGGAGGCCAAGCTGCGAGCACAGAAGGCCCTGAAATTGAGCGAGGCCACGAAGGACGGCGACTGAGTCCGCGATGCCGGCTGCCCGACTGTATACCATCAAGGGGCGTGTCCAGGGCGTCTTCTTCCGCGCAAGTACCCGCCGCGTAGCCGAGTCGCTCGGTATTACGGGTCACGCAATCAACCTGCCTGACGGCAACGTCGAGGTGCTTGCCTGCGGGGAGTCCGAGGCGCTGGACAGGCTCGGCGAATGGCTGCACGACGGACCGCCACATGCGCGTGTCGATGAGGTTTCCGCGCGCGATATCGAACAGGAGTCGCCGGGCGGCTTTCGTACCGGTTAACGGGCCCTAGGCCTGGAACCACTTTTTCGACAACTTGTCGATCACCTTGTTGGGGTATTTGCGCTTGCCCAGGCTGCCGTTGTAACGGCCGAGCGCTCGTCGCAGGTCGCCGTTCTCCTTGTCATAGTAGAAACGCAGGATGGTGCAGCCGTAGCGCAGGTTGGTATCGATGTGCAGCAGGTTATCGTTCGGGCGGCCGATTTCGTCGAGCCAGAAAGGCATGATCTGCATCAGGCCGATGGCGCCCGCCACCGAGATCGCGTAGCGATCGAAATTACTCTCGACTTCGATTACCGCGAGTATGAGCTCCGGGGGGAGTTCGACGCGGCTGGCCTCATAGTGAACGAGCGTCAGGAGTTCGATGCGTTCCTCGGGGTCCTTGACCTGCCGCGCCAGGCGCCGCGACATGTCGGTCAGCCAGACTTCGGCCTCGAAGCGATCAGGAAAACTGTCCGTTTCGCTGGCCGCGGCGCGCAGGATCTCGCGCAGCTCCGGGTCCGGCCCCTCGTCAGCGCGCGCGTCGGCCGGCAGCAGCAGGGCCGCCAGCAGGGCAATGACACCGATTCGGGCGATTATTTCCATGCGCGAGAGTTATTCGATATGAAACATTAGTTTATGGCGTGTTCCTTGAGTAGATTGAGAGCCCCTTCACGTTTCAGGTTGCGCGATTCCGTGTCGCGCCGATGCTGGTACTCGAATTCGCCGTTGGCAAGATTGCGCTCGCTGATCACCAGTCGGTGTGGAATACCGATCAGTTCGGCGTCGGCGAACTTGACGCCCGGCCGCGCGTCGCGATCGTCCAGGAGTACCGCGAAGCCCCTTTCCTGCAGCTCGGCATACAGGCCTTCCGCCGCTTCCCGCACGGCTTCGGAGCGGTGCATGTTGATCGGCACCAGCACGACGTTGAACGGCGTCAGGGGTTCGGGCCAGATAATGCCGCGCTCGTCGTGGTTCTGTTCGATCGCGGCGCCGACGATGCGTGTAACACCGATGCCGTAGCAGCCCATCTGCAGTGTGCGCTCCTTGCCGTCACTGTCGAGCACGCTGGCGCCCATCGCGGTGCTGTACTTGGCGCCCAGCTGGAAGATGTGTCCCACCTCGATACCGCGTGCGATGGAGAGCGTGCCCGAGCCACCCGGCGTCGGATCGCCCTCGACGACGTTGCGGAGGTCTACCGTTTCCGGCGCCTCGATATCGCGGCCGAAATTGACGCCCGTGTAGTGCATGTCGGCCTCGTTCGCTCCGATAACGAAATCGGCCATTACCGCCGTCGCGTGGTCATAGTAGACCGGGATGTCCAGCCCGATGGGCCCGGCGAAGCCAGGCTCGCAGCCGGTTACGCTGCGTACGGTCTGCGTATCGGCCATCGTGAGCGGCGTCGCCACGCCCGGAATCTTCTGCGCTTTCACGGCATTGAGTTCGTGATCGCCGCGCAGCACCAGCGCGACCGGCTGTTCCTCGCCCTCGACGATCAGGGTCTTCAGCGTCTGCTCCGCGGAGATACCGATGAACTTCCGCAGCGCCTCGATCGTCCTCGCTCCCGGTGTCTCGATTTTCTCCATTTCGAGCGTCGGGGCAGGGCGTTCTTCCGCAGGGGCTTCCGTGGCGGCCATTTCGATGTTGGAGGCGTAGTTGTCGCCATCGCAATAGGCGATCGCGTCCTCGCCCGAGTCCGCCAGCACGTGGAATTCCTGGGAGCGGCTGCCGCCGATCTCGCCGCTATCGGCGTCCACGACCCGGAACCGGAGCCCGAGGCGCTCGAAGATCGCCGTGTAGGCGGCGTGCATCTTCTGGTATGCGACGCGCATGCCATCCTCGTCGAGATCGAACGAATAGGCGTCCTTCATGATGAACTCGCGCGAGCGCATGACGCCGAAGCGCGGCCTGATCTCGTCACGGAATTTTGTCTGCACCTGGTAGAAATTGACCGGCAACTGCTTGTAGCTGCGAAGTTCCCGGCGCGCGATGTCGGTGATGACCTCTTCGTGCGTCGGTCCGAAGCAGTATTCCCGCTCGTGCCTGTCGTGCATCCGCAGCAGCAGCGGGCCGTACTCGTCCCAGCGGCCGGATTCCTGCCACAGCTCCGCGGGTTGCACCGCGGGCATCAGCAGCTCCAGCGCGCCTGCACGGTCCATTTCCTCGCGGATCACTCTTTCGACCTTGCGCAGCACGCGCAGGCCCAGGGGCATCCAGGTGAAGAGCCCCGAGGCCAGCCGCCGGACAAGCCCGGCCCTGAGCATCAGCTGATGACTGACGATCTCTGCTTCCGCGGGTACTTCCTTGAGAGTCGTGAGACCGAATTCCGAATAACGCATTGTCTGGTACCGAAAAGAATCAGCCGCGAATTCTAGCCGAAACCTGCGCGATGCGGGTGTATTGGCGACGATTCTTCGACAAAACGTGTTGACTCGCCCTGCAAAGAGGAGGATGGTGCGGCGTTTTGTATCACGCGAGCCGATTCTTGCACGGCAGAAGAAATCCTTTCGTCGCCCGCGAGGGCATACCGTTCATGGTCGCTGCCGTACTCGGCATGTGGCTGGCGCTGCGCTACCTGGACCCGGTTTTCATGCTGCTGCCGGCGTTACTGTTCGGCCTGTTCTGGCTGATTTTCAGGGATCCCAGACGCCAGATCCCGGCGGTTCCGCTGGGTGTGGTAAGCCCGGTCGACGGTCGCGTCACCGCTGTCGACCTGGTCGATCGGGGCGTGGTGCAGGGCGAGGCACACCGAATCTTCATCAACATCGATCTCCTCGGTACGTACACGGCGCGCTGCCCGGTGGAAGGGGTCATCAGGGACCTCAACACGCTGGCCGCCGACAAGGTTGTCGACTACCGCACCAACGCACTGTGGGTGCAGACGGACGAGGGAGATGACATGGTGCTGCAGTTTCACGGCTATCGCCTGGGCTTCGCCCCGGCCGCGTTCGTGCGCTACGGGGAACGCATCGGTCAGGGCCAGCGTTGTGCTTACCTGCGGCTGACGCGTATCGCGGAGGTCCACCTGCCGATCAAAGGCAAGGTGCTGGTCGAAGCCGGGCAACGGGTGACTGCCGGTCTCGACGTCATCGGCAAGTTACCGCCGTCCTGATGCCGGCTCCGGTGTATTGCGCGGTTTGCCATGGCAAACTAACGACCGGCCTACGAACACCCGAATAGACCAGATGATGCAGTCCGAACAAACGCGCCGTGCGTACCTACGTGCAATGGGCATCGACGTCTGGATCCCCAGGGACCAGGTGGACGTCGAGCCCCCGCATATGGATGCCGGGGCGGATACGGGGGCGGGCGAATTGGGCTGGGAGGAGCTGCGTACTGCGGTCGCTGGCTGCACGCGCTGCAGGTTGCACGAGAGCCGTACCCAGACTGTATTCGGGGTCGGAAATGCCGAGGCGGATTGGATGATCATCGGCGAGGCCCCGGGTGCCGAAGAGGACCGGCGCGGCGAACCGTTCGTCGGGCGCGCCGGCAGGTTGCTCGACGAGATGTTGCTCGCCATTGGCGAGAAGCGCGAGAGCGTATTTATTGCGAACATCCTGAAGTGCCGGCCACCGAACAACCGCGACCCCAGGCCGGACGAAGCGGCGTGCTGCCGGCCTTACCTGGAGCGGCAGATCGAGCTGGTTCAGCCGAAGATCGTGTTGGCCGTCGGCCGCATCGCGGCGCAGCAGCTGTTGCAGTCCGACGCACCGGTCGGTCGCCTGCGGGGCAAGGTCCATCGGCTCGGGGACATGCCGCTCGTCGTTACCTATCACCCAGCCTACCTGTTGCGCAGTCCCTCGCAGAAGCGCAAGTCCTGGGATGACCTGTGCCTGGCAAGGCAGGTCATGGCGGGAGCAACGGCATGATCCGGTCGATCGCCGAACCGCCCGTGAGGATTCGTTCCATGGGGCATGACGACCTGCCGATGGTTTCGGATATCGAACGGCGCAGCTACGAATTCCCGTGGAGCCATGGTGTATTCCGGGACTGCCTGCTCGCGGGCTATCAATGCATAGTGCTCGAGCGGAACAATCGTGTCGCCGGGTACGGCATCCTCTCGATTGCCGCGGGAGAAGCGCACATCCTCAACCTCTGTGTCGATCCTAACTACCGCTCTCACGGATACGGAGAGCAACTACTCGATGCGATCCTGTTGCAGGCACGCTCGGCGAAGGTGCGTGAGGTATTTCTCGAGGTGAGGCCCTCGAATCTGACGGCGCTCGCTCTCTATCGCAAGAAGGGTTTCCACAAGGTCGCCCGGCGCCCCGCCTATTACCAGGCGAGCGAGGGCCGTAAAGAAGACGCTGCTGTACTGGCAAAGAAACTGATTTCCTATGATCGCTGACGAAGTCGGCCGACGCCGGACGTTTGCGATCATCTCGCACCCGGACGCCGGAAAGACCACCCTGACCGAAAAGCTGCTGCTCTACGGCGGCGCGATCCAGCTTGCGGGCACCGTCAAGGGGCGTAAGGCGAGTCGCCACGCGACCTCGGACTGGATGGCGCTCGAGCAGCAGCGCGGGATCTCGGTGACGTCCTCCGTGATGCAGTTTCCGTACAACGACTACGTCGTGAACCTGCTCGACACGCCTGGCCACGAGGATTTTTCAGAGGACACCTACCGGACGCTGACTGCGGTCGACTCGGCCCTGATGGTCATCGACTGCGCCAAAGGCGTCGAGCAGCGCACCATCAAACTGATGGAGGTTTGCCGGCTGCGCGACACGCCAATCATGACCTTCATCAACAAGCTCGATCGCGATGGTCGCGAGCCGATCGACCTGCTCGATGAAATCGAATCGGTGCTGGGAATTCACTGCGCGCCGATCACCTGGCCGATCGGCATGGGGCGCGCCCTGAAGGGTGTCTATCACCTGCAGCAGGACCGGATTTACCTTTACCAGGGCGGTAAGCGGGAACGCGCCAGCGAACGCAGCGTGGTGAATGGTCTCGATTCCGGCGAAGCGGCGGAAGTGCTCGGTGACGACCTGCAGGCGTTCAGGGACGAGATCGAACTCGTGCGGGGCGCGTGTCCCGAGTTCGATGTTGAAGAGTACCTGGCCGCGCGGCAGACGCCGGTGTTTTTCGGCTCCGCACTGTCGAATTTCGGCGTCAAGGAACTGCTGGACGAGTTCGTGAGTCATGCGCCGTCACCGCTGCCGCGTGAGACCGAGCAGCGCGTGGTGGTCCCCGTGGAAGACAAGCTGACCGGTTTCGTCTTCAAGATCCAGGCCAACATGGACCCGGGACATCGCGACCGCATTGCATTCATGCGCATCTGCTCCGGCGAATACCGCAGGGGGCTCAAGGTGCTGCATGTTCGGTCGGGCAAGGAGATAAAGATTCCCGACGCGATCACGTTCATGGCGGCGGACCGGCAGCATGCCGAAACCGCCTATGCGGGCGACATCATCGGGCTGCATAACCACGGCACGATCAATATCGGGGACAGCTTCTCGGAAGGCGAGTCCCTGCGTTTCACCGGCATCCCGAATTTCGCGCCGGAAATCTTTCGCCGCGCGGTGCTCAAGGATCCGCTGCGGTTGAAAGCTCTCCAGAAAGGACTGGCGCAGCTCTGCGAGGAGGGAGCGACTCAGCTATTTCGGCCATTACGCAACAATGACCTGATCCTCGGTGCGGTCGGGCCGCTGCAGTTCGACGTTGTGGCGCATCGGCTGCGAGACGAATACAAGGTCGAGTGTCAGTTCGAAACCGTCAACGTGGCAACGGCGCGCTGGGTCGAGTGCGAAGACCCGAAGATGCTTGAGGACTTCAGGCGCAGGGCCGAGGACAATCTCGCGCTGGATCATGGGGGGAGTCTCGTCTACATTGCCCCGACCAGGGTAAATCTCAGCCTCACCGAGGAGCGCTGGCCCGATATCGTGTTCCGCAAGACGCGCGAGCACTGACGAAAGCGCCAGCGGCATTCATTGACGCAACCGCCACTCTTCAACAAGAAAGTTCTTGCCTGGGCGTTCTACGATTGGGCGAACTCGGCGTTTGCTCTCTCGGTGCTCGCAGTTCTGTTTCCACTGTTCCTGGGTAGCTATTGGAGCGCCGGTGATCCTGGTGCCGCGGTCACGGCGCGACTCGCCTGGATCACAGCGGCGTCGAGTGCGGTCGTGTGCATCATTGCGCCCGTATTTGGAACCATTGCCGATGCCGGCGGTTACCGGAAGCGTTTCCTGTTCCTGCTTTCGATGACCGGTGCCATCGCGACCGCCTTGCTGGCCGGCGTGGAACAGGGCAACTGGCCACTTGCGCTGGCGCTTTATCTCGTAGCGTCGGTGGGATTCTACAGCTCGACCGTATTCTATGATTCATTGATCATCGACGTTACCGAACCACGCTACTACAGTTTCGTCTCGTCCCTCGGGTACTCGCTCGGCTATCTTGGTGGCGCCGTCTTGCTGGCGCTGCACGTATGGATGCTGCTGTCTCCGGAGGCGTTCGGTTTCGGCTCGACGGACGAGGTAATCAGGTTCGCTTTCGCGACGGTGGGACTCTGGTGGGCCATCTTCATGTTGCCGCTGATGATCTTCGTACCGGAGCAGCACCATCGCGTCGAGGTCGCCGGCAGCGTCATTCGCGCCGCCTACAGCGAGCTCAGAACGACCGTCCTGAAGATCGGGCAATACCGCAATGTCGTCATCTTCCTGATCGCATACTGGCTTTACATCGGTGGTGTGTTCACGGTGATCTTCATGGCCGTCAACTACGGTCAGCGCCTGGGTTTCAGCCAGCAGGATCTCGTTACGGCACTGTTGATCACGAATTTCGTCGGGTTTCCGGCAACGTTGCTCTACGGGATGGCGGGCCATCGCTGGGGGCCGAAGCGTGGAATTTACTTCGCCCTTATCGTCTACGTCGTCATGTCGAGCTGGGCGATCTTCATGGTCGACGTAAGCCAGTTCTATATCATGGCAATCATCATTGGATGTGTGCAGGGTGGCGTCCAGGGCCTGAGCCGGTCGCTTTACGCTGCGCTGATACCGCCGGATGCACCCGGCGAATTTTTCGGCTTCTACAACATGCTGACCAAGTTCGCTCACGTCCTCGGCCCGATTCTCGTCGGCATCGCGGCGACCCTTTCGGACGAGCCGAAGTGGGTGTTACTGACGCTCATGCCCTTGTTCATTGGCGGCGGCATGTTGCTCGCCGTCGTTCGTGAGAAACAGGCGACGCGCGTCACGTAGGAGCGGCTCTCGAACCGCGACCGTTCGCGCGCCGGGGCGCGCTCCTACAGCGCAGCGATCTGGGATTCGAGGCTCGTCAGCAGGGCAGGATCCGGCGGTCCGTAGCGCACATCGAGATAGGTGTCGGTAATGCTGTGCACGGAGTCGGCCGACAGCGCACTGTCGCGCTCGACGCGTTGCGCAAACAACCGCGGCGTCTCTCCCGTCGCCGGCTTCAGCCCGGACTTGCGCACGAATCGCTCGTAAAGCACGGCAGCCCTGTCTCTCGACGGCGGTCGGTAACGCAGCATCAGCGCCAGGCTGATCAGCATCGTGATCCCGGTAACCAGGGCAACCAGCGTGAGCAGCATCTGCCGCCAGTCGGGATCCTCCATGCCCAGCCAGCTCATGAAGCGTTCCTGGTTTTCGGGACCGTAGCCGAGGATCCACGCGTTCCATTTCGCGTTTGCGGCATCCCATGCGAGCACCAGGTTGTGCAGCAGCCGTGACGGTGCGGCCAATCCCCACGCGGCGGCCGCGCCATCGAACATCGCGCCCGTCCGGCCGGCATCGATGCGTTCCGGCGCGACGGCCGCAGTCGGATCGATGCGTACCCATCCCGACTCAGGCAGCCAGACCTCGGTCCACGCATGCGCGTCCGACTGGCGGACGATCATGTAGTTGCCCATGGTATTGAGCTCGCCGCCCTGGTAGCCGAGGACGATCCGGGCGGGGACGCCGGCTGCGCGCATCATGACGGCGAACGCCGAGGCGTAGTGCTCGCAAAATCCCCGCCGCGTATCGAACAGGAAACGATCGACGGGATCGCTGCCGAGCGCCGGAGGTTCCAGCGTGTAGAAGTACTCCTCGTCGTGGAACCTGCGCAGCACTGAGCGAATGTAGGCCTCGTCGGTGCCCGCCGCACGGCGCAGCGAGCGCGCCAGTTCGGTCGTGCGGGGGTTGCGGCTTTCTGGAAACTCGAGGTACCAGTTACGGCGGAATGGATGCAGTTCGCGGTCGATGCGGTAATCGGTATAGGAGGCGGCTTTGTAGGCGATGCGCTGGTCGATCGGGTGCACGCGGGCCAGCTGGTGTTGCGGGCCGAGGAAAGTGCTCTCCAGGTCCCAGTGGTAGGGAATGTCGAGCGCGAATACCCAGTGCTGCCGTGTCGGTTCCAGTGTTACCTCGTAATGCACTGGCCGCCCCGCGGTCTCCGTGTTCTTGAGGGCACCGCTGGAAATCCGGGGTTCCGATATGCCCGACCAGGTACGACCGTCGAAGCGGTGCAGCACGAGTCCGCGCCAGTAGCGATCCTTCGGGTCCGGTACGGTGTCTTCGAATTTCACACGGAACGCAACGGCGTCCGATTTCGACAGCGCACTGATGTCGCCGGGACTGATGGTGTCGCTGAGTCCCGAGACCGCGGTGCCGGTATCGATCGGCACGGCCCAGAAGGGTGTGGCGATTCGAGGGAAGAAGATCCACATCGCGAGTGCAAGCGGAGCCGCGTACATGACCAGGCGGCTGCTGGTGCCGAGGCTGCGCCTCAGAGGCTCTGCATCGTCGGCTGCCGTCTTCAGCCACGCCGCCATGATGAGGACGACGCCAAGCACGAGGTAGGGCAGCGACCACAGGTGCTGCTCCCTCAGCAGCGATGACATTACGAGAAAGATCGCGATAAACAACAGTACGAACTGGTCGCGGCGCTGGCGGGTTTCGAGGAGTTTGAGCGCGGCCATGATGGCTAACAGCGCCGAGCCCGGGCCGACGCCGCTGATGGTGCTGTAGGTGTAAAGCACACCGAGGAAGCAGGTGAGCGCCAGCGAAGCGCGCAGCAGCGTTGGCGGCACCGGCTTGCGGCGGACCTCGATCGAGTATCGCCAGATCGCGCAGGCCAGCAGCGCCCCGGTTATCCAGACCGGGAGGTACGGGACGTGCGGCAGTATCGCGAAACCCAGCGCGAGCAATGTCCAGGGCAGGCTGGCAAGCAGCGAACCGTCGGTGCCGCGCGCCCTAGCCATCGGCGTCCTCCAGTCCGAAGAGCGCCAGCGCTTCCAGGCACTGGCGGCGGTGGGCCTCGCCATGGGCCGGCGGGAACGATTGGCCAGGGACCCGCAGGCCATAATCCTCCCGCGTCCTGTCGGCATCGATAATCCAGCGTGTGAGTATGGAGAGCCGTTGCTCCAGGTCGTCCGCGACGACCGTGTCGAAGTCGAACCACTGGCTGCTCATGTCGGCGCCGGCAAACTGCTTGGAAAGCAACTGGTCGTTACGGGCATACGCCTTCCAGGCCACGTTGCGCGGCGAATCGCCGGTATGGAATTTGCGCAGACCAGCGAAGTCTTCCTCGCCCCGCGCATCGTGCTGCCGATGCCCGAGCGCTGTCTGTGTTGCCGGCGGCGGCGGTGCATGGTCGGCTGGATGCGGGTAGACAATGCCTTGCGGGTACATGTGCAGCCACGCCCATGAGCGAAACAGCTCGAACGGAAACAGCGTGCGAATGCCGAAGCGTTCCAGCGTGATTCTTCCGCGCCGCTCGGTCCTTACAGGGAGCACGAATATCCTGCTCTCACCCGGCTCGAGGTCCTTTATATCGCTCTGCACGTCGTCGAGGTAAAGCCGAATCCGGTGCCGTGGATTCTTCGAGCGGTTGGCAACCGCGATACGGAACTGCGCGGACTGCCCGGCAAATACCGGTTCCGTGCCCGCGAAGCTCACTTCGAGCCCGACGAGGTTCCGCTGGCACTGGTGCATGGCGACGAAGCCCACGCCGATGAGTATGAACGTCAGCACGAACGACAGGTTGTTGTTGTAATTCATCGAGCCGAGCAGCATCGCGAACGTCATCATCGCGAACACCAGGCCTACACCTGTCGGCAGGATGTAAATGCGGCGAGGCTGCAGCCGGGTGACCGGGCCGTCCTTGCCCTGCCGCCTGCGCGCCCAGAGGCGAAGTCGCCTGCTGGCAGCCGCGTTGATGCCCGGCAACAGCCGGCTAGGGGATGGCCACCGAGTCGAGGACATGCTGGCACATCTCGGCGGGGCTGCGGAAAGTGGTGTTGCCCGCAGGTTTCAGGCGATGTCCGGCGACGGCAGCGAACACGGCCTGAACATCGTCCGGGAACACGCCCGAGTGACGTTCCACGAACGCGTGTGCCCTGGCGGCCGCAGCGAGGGCCTGCGCCCCGCGCGGCGAAAGGCCGATTTCTATATCCGGCGATTCGCGGGTCTGGCGTACGAGGGCCTGTATGTAGTCGACCAGGTGCTCGCTCATGTGGACCTTTGCCGCGTCTCCCTGCAGCGTCGTCAGGATCTCCGGGGTCATCTCCGGCGGTACGCTCTCGAGCATGCTGCGCCTGTCTTCACCGGTGATGAGTTCACGCTCGTTTTCCGCGTTCGGATACCCGAGCGCAAGACGCATCAGGAAGCGGTCGAGCTGGGACTCCGGCAGGGGGAAAGTACCGATCTGGTCCGCCGGGTTCTGCGTTGCGACGACAAAGAAAGGCACGGGTAGTGCACGCGTATCCCCGTCGACGGAGACCTGCTGTTCTTCCATCGCTTCCAGCAGCGCGCTCTGCGCTTTCGGCGTCGCGCGATTGACCTCGTCGGCGAGAATCAGCTGCGCAAAAATCGGGCCGGGCTGGAACTCGAACTTGCCGGTATCGCGCCTGAATACGGATACGCCCACGATATCGGCGGGCAGCAGGTCGCTGGTGAACTGTATGCGCCGGTAGCTCAGGCCGAGGACTTTCGCCAGCGCCTGGGCAAGCGTCGTCTTCCCCAGCCCCGGAAGATCTTCGATCAGCAGGTGGCCACGGGCGAGCAGGCAGGCGAGCGCCAGTGCGATCTGCCTGTCCTTGTCCAGGATGATGTTGCCCAGCGAGACGCGCGCGCGTTCCAGCGCCTGGCGGCCTGAGTCTTTGCCGAGCGGTATCTTTTCCAGCGGGCTTCCGCCGTGCATATGCTGCTCCGTGCGTGGGGCGAACCGGGGTGATCGTCCGATTATGTCACCACTATGGTCGCGAAACCGCCGGCTTTTTGCACTTACAGGCGGTTCAGATTGTGATGCAGTCCTCAGAAACCCGGGGCTTCAGCCGAGTTCGTCGAGTTTTTCGAGCTGCTCGCTCAGCTGCGCGACCTGCCGCTCGAAGTCCGCGGCACGCCGCTTCTCCTGTGTGACCACATCCGCAGGGGCATTGTTCACGAAATTCGGGTTATCGAGCTTGGACCGGGAGCGGGCCAGGTCCGCCTGCACTTTGTCAAGCTGCTTGCCCAGCCGCTTGCGTTCGGCGTCGACGTCGATCATGCCCTTCATCGGCACCAACAGCCGCAGCTCGTCCAGCAGGGCCGTGGCGGCCGCAGGCGGTTCCTCGCCGGCGGCGAGCAGGGTCACCGACTCGACCCGGCCGACGCGCTCCAGCAGGGAAGCGTGTTCGGTCGCACGGCGCTGGTCGGATTCTGACGCGTTCCCGAGGATGACCGGCAGCGGCTTGCCGGGCGAAATGTCCATCTCGCCGCGGATCTGCCGGACGCCGAGGATAAACTTCTTCAGCCATTCGATATCGGCGACCGCGTCACCGTCGGGCTCGTCGGCCGTCGCGCGAGGGTAGGGCTGCAGCATGATCGTCGGCGCGTCGATGCCCGCGCGCGGCGCGACCTGCTGCCAGATCTCCTCGGTGACGAACGGCATGATCGGATGAAGCAGGCGCAACAGGCCCTCGAGGACCTCGATCAGTGTCCGGCGCGTGCCGCGCTGCGCTTCGGCCGACGACGTTTCGGACTGCAGTACCGGCTTCGACAGCTCCAGGTACCAGTCGCAGAACTCGTGCCAGGTGAATTCGTAGATAGCCTGCGCGACCAGGTCGAGGCGGTAGGTGTCGAAGTGGCGGTGAACCTCGACGACCGTCGCGTCGAAGCGCGCACGGATCCAGCGGTCGGAGGCACTGAGTTCGACGTCGCCGTCGTCGAGTTGCTCGGTGTTCATCAGCACGTAGCGCGCCGCATTCCAGAGCTTGTTGCAGAAATTCTTGTAGCCCTCGACGCGGCCGAGGTCGAAGCGGATGTCGCGGCCGGTCGTCGCGAGCGCCGCGTACGTGAAGCGCAATGCGTCGGCCCCGAATCGGCCGATGCCGTCCGGGAATTCCTTGCGGGTCGCTTTCTCGATCTTCGTACGCAGGTGGTCCTGCATCATGCCCGTCGTGCGCTTGGTTACCAGGGTATCGAGATCGACGCCGTCGATGATGTCGAGCGGGTCAAGAACGTTGCCTTTCGACTTCGACATCTTCTGCCCGTCGTGATCGCGAATCAGGCCGTGGATGTAGACGTCGCGGAACGGGACGTCGCCCATGAACTTCAGGCCCATCATGATCATGCGGGCCACCCAGAAGAAGATGATGTCGAAGCCCGTGACGAGCACGTTGCCCGGATAGAACTCGGACAGAGCCTCGGTCTTCTCGGGCCAGCCCAGTGTACTGAACGGCCAGAGCGCGGAGGAGAACCACGTGTCGAGTACGTCCTCGTCCTGCTGCAGCGCGAAGTCGGCGCCGAGGTCGTGTTTCTCGCGGACGTCTTCCTCGGAAGGGCCGACGTAGATGTTGCCGTCCGTGTCGTACCACGCCGGGATCCGGTGTCCCCACCAGAGCTGGCGGCTGATGCACCAGTCCTGGATGTTGTACATCCACTCGAAGTAGGTCTTTGACCAGTTCTCGGGCACGAAGCGAATGCGACCCGATTCGACCGCCTCGATGGCCGGCTTGGCCAGCGGCTCGATCTTCACGTACCACTGGTCCGTCAGGTAGGGCTCGACGACCGCGTGCGAGCGGTCGCCGCGAGGGATCTTGACCGTGTAGTCCTCGATCTTCTCGAGCAGGCCGAGCTTCTCGAACTCCACGACGATCTTGCTGCGGGCGTCGAAACGGTCGAGGCCGCGGTAGGCCTCCGGCACCTCGTCATTCATCGCGGCGTCGTCGGTCAGTACGTTGTACATCGGCAGGTCGTGCCGTTTGCCGATGTCGTAATCGTTGAAATCGTGAGCAGGCGTTATCTTCACGCAGCCGGTGCCGAATTCCGGGTCCACGTAGTCGTCGGCGATGATCGGGATGCGGCGGCCCACGATAGGCAGCACGATTTCCTGGCCGACGAGGTCGCGGTAGCGGTCATCGTCCGGATGCACCGCGACCGCGCTGTCACCGAGCATCGTCTCGGGTCGCGTCGTTGCGACCACAAGGTGGCCGTCGCCGGACGCGAGCGGGTAGCGGAAATGCCAGAGCTTGCCGGGCTCGTCATCGGACAGGACCTCGAGGTCGGACAACGCCGTGTGCAGCACCGGGTCCCAGTTGACGAGCCGCTTGCCGCGGTAGATGAGGCCTTCCTCGTACAGGTCGATAAAGACTTTCTGTACCGCTGCCGAGCAGCCTTCGTCCATCGTGAACCGGTCCCGGCTCCAGTCCACCGAGGCGCCGAGCCGCCGTGTCTGCTTGGCGATGATGCCGCCTGACTCCTCTTTCCATTGCCAGACGCGCTCGACGAATTTCTCGCGGCCGAGTTCGCGCCGCGACGTGCCCTCGGCATTCAGCAGGCGCTCGACGACCATCTGCGTCGCAATGCCCGCGTGGTCCATGCCGGGCTGCCACAGCGCGCGATGGCCCTTCATGCGGTAGTAGCGCGTCAGGGCGTCCTGGATCGTGTCGCCGAAGCCGTGGCCCATGTGCAGCGTGCCCGTCACGTTCGGGGGCGGGATCATGATGCAGTAGGGCTCGCCGTCTCCCTGCGGCGCGAAATAGCCCGCTTCTTCCCAACGGGCGTAGATGCGTGCTTCGATTTCGTTCGGCTGGTAGGACTTGTCCATTCGTTGTCGGCGCTCGATCGCGGAGGTCAGACCTTGTGCGTTTCGAGTTCGTGCCCCTCGTCACGGTAGGCGACGAAGCGCCTGCGGCTCTTCTGTTTGCTGTCTTCGTCGGAGGTTACAAGTTCCGCGATGCGCGGAAAAGCGCCCGCGCAGGCAGGGATAGCATCGTCGAGATTGATGAGCAGGTCGCGGCCACCCGCGTACCCGGGATCGCAACCCACGGTGACCGGGGCGTCGGGGGCGTCGGAGCCCGTCCGGACCAGGTTGTGCGGCACGAAACTCCCGTCGCGGAATGTCCACAGAAGTTCGTCCACGCGGCTTGCCGCCGCTTCGTCACCGGCATGGATGTGCACCGTGTGCTCTAGCTTGTACGCTTTTTCGGCGAGGCGGCATGCAAACAGCTGCCGCGCCTGTTCGCCCGACTGACTCAGGACATAAAAATCGATGCGGGACATGGACGGGTCAGGGCAGGGCGTTACAGCGGGACAGGACGAACTCCGAGAGCATCGGCACCGGTCGTCCCGTCGCGCCTTTCTTCTGGCCCGACTTCCACGCCGTGCCGGCGATATCGAGGTGTGCCCATTTCAGGCCGTCCGTGAACTTACCGAGAAAACACCCGGCGGTGATGGCGCCGCCGTCACGACCACCGACATTCGCGAAATCTGCGAAATTGCTCTTGAGCTGTTCCGAGTATTCGTCGGTGAGTGGCAGGCGCCACGCACGGTCGGACGCGTTGACGCCCGCATTGACGATTTCTTCGGAAAGCGAGTCGTCGTAACTCATGAGGCCCGTGTGATGATTACCGAGTGCAATGACGCATGCGCCGGTGAGCGTTGCGACATCAATGATAGTGTCCGGCTTGAAGCGTCGCGAATACGTGAGTGCATCGCAAAGAATCAGTCGACCCTCGGCATCCGTGTTGAGAATCTCGATAGTCTGGCCCGACATGCTCTTGACGATATCGCCGGGAACGGTGGCGTTGCTGCCGGGCAGGTTTTCAACGGCCGGTACAACGACGTTGAGATTGACGGGAAGCTTCAACGCGGCGACGGTCGCCATGGTGCCGATGACGCCTGCAGCACCACACATGTCGAATTTCATTTCGTCCATGGCCGGGCCGGGCTTCAACGATATGCCGCCCGAGTCGAATGTCACGCCCTTGCCCACAAGTACGATCGGCTTCGACTTGCCGCCGCCCTTGTATTGCATGACGATCAGCTTGGCTGGTTCACTGGTTCCGGCGGTCACCGACAGCAGCGAATGCATGCCGAGCCGTTTCATATCGGTTTCGTTGATGATGCGAGTCGTCAGCTTGCCGTTGCCCTTCGCGAGTTTCTGCGCGGTGCGTGCAAGGTAAGCGGGTGTACAGACATTCGGCGGCAGGTTGCCGAGGTCTTTCGCGAGCGACATGCCTTCCACGATTGCATCGCCGTGCTTTGCACCGAGCATTGCCTTTGCAGCATCGCTACGGCCTGCGACGGACACACCGATTTTCCTGAGCGGCATCTGCGAGTTCTTGAGGCTGCTCTTCATCTGCGTGAATCGATACAGCACATCGCCGATCGTCTGCACGGTATGGCGCGCAAGGTAATACGCGCTCGTTTCGCCTACGCTTTCGAGCGTCAGCGTGTTGAGCACGTCCTTGCACTTGCTGTCGGAAACGGCAGCGGTCGCCGCGGCTACGGCGCGGCAGAAACCGCGAGCATCGAACTCGCTCGCCTTACCGAGTCCCACGACAGCGATACGTGCCGCCTTGACACCGTCCAGACGGGTCAGCAGGACGCAGCGCCCCGGTTTTGCAGAAAGGTCGCCGCTCTTCACAAGGCGGCGCAGTTCTCCATTGCTGGCCGCATCGATTTCGGTGGCGCCGGCACTCAGTTTGCCGCGCTCGAAAATCCCGACAATGACGCAGTCGGTAACACGTTTGGCGGCGTTGCTGGTGGTCGTAAAATAATCCATGGAATTCAGGGCTGTCCCGGGCAAAATAAAACCGGTAGTCTAACTGATTCGGCCGAAAACCGATAAGGAAATCATTGACATCGATGCTTCGCATCCTCGACCGCTACATATTTCGGGAAGTCGCGACGACCTGGCTCGCGGTTACCATGGTGTTGTTGATGATTCTGCTCACCAACCAGTTCGCCCGGATTCTCGGAGAGGTCGCTAAAGGCAAGTTGCCGAAAGGTGCGGCCATGGACGTAATCGGGCTCTCCGCCGTGCAATACATGACGGTGCTGGTGCCCATCGGCCTGTTCCTGTCGATCATGCTGGCTCTCGGCAGGCTTTATCGCGACAGCGAGATGCCGGCGATGATGGCTTGTCGCGTAGGCCCTTCGGGCGTGTATCGCCCGGTGGTGTGGCTGACCTTGCCGCTGGTGATCGGCGTCGCATGGCTTGCGATCGACCTGGGTCCGCGCGCGCTGCAGACCGTGGAACGAATCGGCGCTGAGGCGCGTCGCGAGGCGGATCTCGCCAGCATCGAGCCGGGGCGCTTTACGATATTCGGGCCCAGCAGGGCGGTTGTCTATGGCGAGCGCGTCACGTCTGACGGTTTCATGGAAAATGTATTCCTGCAGCGTTTTGTCGAGGACGACACCGGGGAGGCCAATATCGTCGAGGTCGTGGTGGCGGAGCGCGGTGAACAGGTGGAGTCGGATGACCCCGATATCCGCTTTCTCGTGCTGCATAACGGGCGCCGTTACGAAGGCGTGCCCGGAACACCGCAATTCCGCGTCGTCGAATTTGTCGAGCACGGCATTCCGTATCGCCTGCCCAGCCTGGAGCCGCCGGAACCGGAGCCGCGCGAAATGCTCGTCAGTACATTATTGCGCTCCAACGACCCCTACCACCAGGCGGAATTGCAGTGGCGAATCGGTGTGCCGCTCTCGACGGTCATTCTCGTGATTTTCGCGGTGCCGCTTTCGCGCAGCCAGCCGCGGTCGGGAAGGTATGGCCGGCTTGCGGTCGGGCTGCTGGTCTTCATTATTTACTTCAATTTGCTGAGTGCCGCGAAGGCCTGGGTCGAGAAAGGCGAGCTCGATCCTTCGTTAGGTCTCTGGTGGGTGCACGGCCTGTTCCTGCTCGCGGCGCTGACGCTTTTGGCCGTGCAGAACCAGGTTCACCGGCGGTTGGTACGATGACCGGTATCCTGAGCCAGTACCTGATGCGTACCATACTCACGAGCACCGCCCTCGTGCTCGTGGTCCTGCTGGCACTGGCCGGGTTGTTCGAGTTCATCGCGGAACTCGAAGACGTGCAGGCCGATTACAAGACGCCGCAGGCGATCCTGTTTGCCGCATTGCGGCTGCCGAACCTCGCATTTCAGATGTTTCCCGTTTCGGCACTTATCGGTTCGCTCCTGGGCCTGGGCGGTCTCGCCGCGAACAGCGAGATCATTGTGATGCGCGCGTCCGGGTTGTCGGTCCGCAGGCTCGCGGGCATGGTCGCGCTTGCCGGGTTCGTCATGCTCGTGATCACCGCGCTGCTCGGAGAATTCATTGGTCCCCCACTGGACTACTATGCCCGTAACATGCGCGCCGAGGCCCGTTACGGCGAGGACGACGACCGCCTCGGCAACGAGACGTGGGTCAAGGATGGTCCGGTGTATCTGCACCTGGAGCGCGTGAATACGGAGTTCGACTTCGGCAGGCTGTACGTTTTCCGTTTCGACGAAGCCAACGAACTGGTATCCATTGCGCGTGCGGAAAATGCCGGAATTGGTGAAGACGATCGCTGGTTGCTGGAAAACTTCCGTGAGACGAGGTTTCGGCGTGACAGTGTCCAGGCAGTGGAATCCTCGGTGGCCGTAGAGTCTTTCGAGGTCAACGCCGAGATGCTCGGCAGTTCGATGGTGAAATCCGAGACCCTGTCTGCCCGTGGCCTGCTGAGTTACATCGACTACCTCAAACGAAACAGCCTCGACTCCAGCAATTACGAGTCGGAGCTGTGGTATCGCGTATCGCGCACGGCTGCCGTCATGATCATGCCGATGCTGGCACTGGCGTTCGTCTTCGGCTCGCTGCGAACGGGTGGCGCGGGTGCTCGCCTGATGATCGGTGTCGGCGTAGGCCTCGCTTACTACCTCGCGAGCGAAATGCTCGCCAATTCCGGGCAGGTCTTCGACCTGAACCCGGCGCTGGTTTCGTGGTTGCCATCCATCGCCCTGTTGCTGGTTACTACCTGGGCGCTTGCGCGAATACGTTAGCCGTGACGCATTCGCGGCGAATCTCACGCCGCTGGCTTCCGTGCCCGGCGCTCATTCTTGTCTGCCTTGCAGCCTGCCAGTCCGGACCCGCTACTACGCGCAGCATTGAGCGGCCGGCACAGCAACACGATCGTCTCGACGCGCGCATCTGGTTCGAAGCCGCGGACGCGGGAGATACCGGCATCCTGGCGGCGATGCTCGACGACGGTTTCGACCCCCTCGTCGAGCAGCAGGGACTTACGGCGCTGCACGTTGTGGCGGGTGCAGGGTACCTGGATGCGGTCCGGCTTCTCGTCGATGCAGGCGTCGACGTCAACCTGGGGCCGGATGCGGCCGATGCCCTGATTGCCGACGCAGCGGCACACAGCAACCCACAGATACTGACGATGATGACCGGAGCGGAAACCGATCCGGATGCGATCGCCCGGGCGACTTCACTCCGCACGCCGCTCAACCTCGCGGTCGAAAACGGCCATACGGACGTCGCGGCGTTGCTGATCGAAGCGGGCGCGGACGTGAACGCCGGCGGCGAATGGTACAGCCCGCTCTACAGCGCAATCCTGTTCGGGGACGCGGGGCTCGTGGAGTTGCTGCTCGAGCACGGCGCGCGCGTGAATGCTGCCGTGCGGATACAGGACAGGTCGGTATTTGCCGGCTTTCGCTATGCGCGGCCTGTGGAAGTGGCGCGCATCATCCAGCGCGACGATCTCGTTGCGCTGCTGCAGGCACACGGCGGGCGGTAAAGCATTACTTCGGCGACTTGCTGCGCGGGTAGTAGACGAGGCGAGTCTTGCTCAGGCGGTCGTGCCACGTGAGACGTTCGGCGTCGACGAGCTGCCAGAAGAACCCGAGCCCAAGCGGCAGCAGCGACAGGATCGCCGCGAAGAATCGAATCGTCGCCGCACGCAGCGACGGTATCCTGCCGTCTTCAGTCTGCAGCTGCAGTCCCCACGACTGCATTCCCAGCGTCCGGCCGCGGTGGCACCAGAAACCGACGAAGAAAGCGTAGGCCACACCGAACAGGGTGAACTGGTAGACGAAATACAGCGGCCCGCTGCCTGGTTCGATCGACTCGCCGCCTTCGATCGCAATGAAAGGGACGGTGGCGAGGAACCAGAGCGCGAGCAACAGGAGCGCGTCGTACAGCAGCGCCGCGAGGCGGCGTAACAGCCTGGCGTTTTCCATGCTCACAGCTCCCTGATGAATGCGACCATCCTGGCGCGCGAGTTGGCATCCGGAAGTTCGCCGAAGCCGGCCTCGAGATTGTCGCGCATGTGATGCGGCTTGCTCGTGGCCGGAATGACGCAAGTCACCGCCGGGTGGCTGATAATGAATTTCAGGAAGAACTGCCCCCAGCTCGCCGCAAAGTCCCGGGCCCACCCGGGCAGCTCGTGACCCCGCACCGCGCTGAACAGACCACCCGCCTGGTAAGGGCGGTTGATGATCACGCCGACACCAAGATCCTGCGCCATCGGGAGCAGGCGCTGATCCGCCTCGCGCTCACCGAGGGAATAATTGATCTGCAGGAACTGTGGCCGATACTCCATTACCGCCTTTTCCAGGGCGTCGTGGGCGCCGGCACGGTAGTGGGTGAGTCCGCTGTAGCGAATCTTCTCCTGCTCCTGGAGCTCGCGAATGCTGCGCATGTGCACGGCGGTGTCCCGGAGGTTGTGCACCTGCATCAGATCGATGACGTCCGTGTTCATGAGCCTGGCCGATTTCGCCATCTGCTCGATGCCGGCGTCGCGGCCGTCCGTCCAGACCTTCGTTGCGAGGAACATTGCTTCACGAGGGGCGCCACTCGCGACGATGTCGCCGATGACCCGCTCTGAGCGGTTATACATCGGCGACGTGTCTATGACGCTGCCACCGGCGCCGATCAGCAGGTTGACGATTTCACGGCGGATGGCGATCTGTTCCGTGGTGCTATCGACGTCAAACACGCTGTAGGTGCCAAGCCCGATTACCGGCAGCCGCTCGCCGCTCGAAGGAATCGGGCGAGTGTTCATGTGCTTTTCACTAGCGAGTCCTGCCAGCGGCAAAGACGCCAGGGTTGCGCCGGCCTGTAATAGTTCGCGCCTTGTCCAGCCGGGGCCGGTCATGGTGTGTCTCCTCGTGCCAGTTCGTTATCGTAGCGGCGGTAGGTCTTTCCCAGCCACAACGCGATTGCAACCCAGAGAGCGGCAAACGGCAACATGACAAGCGATATCCCGGAGTAGCCGAGGCCCCACAGGGCCCGCACGGTCCAGGTGCCGAGCAGATCGCCGCCGCGATAGACGGCCGTGTCGATGAAGTTCTTGGACTTGTACTTTTCTTCCGCTGAAACAACCGAATAGAGCATGTCGTTCGTCGGCTTCGACAGGCCGAAGCCGACGGCCCGGCGAACGGCCTGCACGGCGGCGACGACGAGAAACGACGGGTTGATCGCCACGAGGGCGAATCCGGCGATCGAGATGACAGGCAACAGGGACAGCGTAATACCGACGCCGAAGCGCCACACGGCCCGCTTCACGATGAGCAACTGCACGAGCATTGCCATCGTGTTCGTCGCCGCATCGATGAAGGCGAATGTCCTGGTGCGCTCGTCGGTGCTCGCGAACGCTTCACCAACGAGTTCCGTCATGAACATGTAGAGCGCGGTGCCGAGCAGGCTGGCGATAATCGACGCGACACTGATGGCCGTCAGGTAGCGGGATTGCGTGACGAGTGTGATGCCGCCGAGCAGGCTGCCCCCGAGCGGAGCGGCCGATGCAACCGTTTCGGCAATGTCGTCGCGGTGCTCCGATTCGACCCAGTGCCGCAGCCGGGTAATGCAATAGACGCTGAAGAGCAGCAGGCACGCGGAGATAGGCAACAGGTTGTGGAAGCCAATTGTGACCACGAGCCCACCTGTCGCAAGCGGGCCGAGCAGGGCGCCTGCGCTGCCGCCGGCCGAAATTACGCCAAACAGACGCCGTCCCTGCTCGCGCGTGTAAATGTCGGCCATGAAACTCCAGAATACGGAGACCACGAACAGGTTGAAGACACTGAGCCACACGAAGAAGGCGCGCCCCAGCCAGACGAAACTGACGCCGTTACTTATCGCGTACGTGAAGCCACCCCAGAAAATCAGGATGTTGACGACGAAGAAGTAATAGACCCAGGGCAGGAACTGCCGCCGCGGATATCGGGATGCGACCCAGCCGAACACCGGTGCGACCGCAAGCATGACCACGAAAGTGCTCGAGAACAGCCATGGCACATTCTGCACGCCGCCTTCGACGGCCATTGTCTCGCGCACGGACCGCAGCATGTAGTACGCGGACAGGACGCAGAAGAAATACACGAACGACCACGCGACGGCGTAGTACTCGTGGCGTTCGAGCCCGAGTACGCGGTCGAGAAAGAAATGTTGCTTGCTGTCGTGTGACGGCTCCGGCATTACCGCGCATCATAGTCCGAACTGTGCCGTTTGCCGAAATTTGGCAATAGTTGCCGCGCCATTGCTGATCGATCCTTGGACGACACGCAACTCCAGGGAGAGGAAGGATGGCAAATAGGACATTTTCGCTAACGTGTTTCCTGCTGGTGGCTACCCTGAGTCAGTCGGCTACGGTCCGTGCCCAGCAACCGCTCATCGGCGTCGACGGCTGCGCGATACTGGCGTCGGTGGTCTACACGGAGGTCACCGAGGCAAGGCTCGGGTACTCCACGGGGCTGACCGGCAATCCGTTTTCTTCAGGGCGCGGCGAGATAACTCTGTGCAACCAGACCGCGCGTAGCGTCACGAAGGCGTTTGCGTCCGCGCTTCGCCGGGCAAATGTATACGTGACGTGGGGGTTCCACACCGGCTATAGCGGCGACTACTGCCTGAGTCACTTTCTCTCGCAGTGCTACCCGACAGGCGATCCTGCGATGCCGCCTTTGAGCAAAGAGGATCGTTCCTTCGTCATGTGGAGCTGGCGGGCCATACACGGGTCGATTTCGCCCCGGATGTCGTTATACCCAGGGAGCGACATTTCACGCTTCCAGGCCAACGAACTAGCGCGGAGCATCCGGCGATCGATTGCTGCCGGACGAATTGACGATCAATTGCAGTTCGATTCGCGCTGAAGATCAGAAGGGCACGTCGCAAGGAACGGGGGACGGTGCGGAGTGTCTATCTGCATTCCTGGTGGCACGAGGGGAAACCGGGGCCG